>Ga0256406_1000829_pt1 | contig 53043 bp, 48 predicted proteins | sample RumenRJG_03DNA_FD_185986 | JGI IMG/M metagenome (GOLD analysis project Ga0256406, IMG submission 185986) | Bovine rumen microbial communities from Lethbridge, Alberta, Canada - RJG_03 | ecosystem: Host-associated > Mammals > Digestive system > Stomach > Rumen | place: Canada: Alberta | collected...
GCCTTTTTGAATTCCGGCATCTTGCCGGTCTCGTGCAGCACTTCGCCCAAATCGGGATCCATGGTGTAGATCTGATCCACGATTTCTCTTAATGCTGCCGCTGGTAGCACTCCTCCGTACACGCTTCCCCGGATCAAGTAAGATTTCAGGCAGATGATTGCGCTGTATTTTGGCTCATCGGCAGGGAAGAACCCAACGAAGGTCGCCAGGTTTGTATAGCTGCCGTCTTTAGTCACGTAAGGGTTCTGCATTCCATATTTCTTTATCTGCTCCCCGGTAAGTGTCTGCCTGGAAGTCCCTGTTTTTCCTGCCACTTGCAGTTTCGCTCCTCTCAGTTTCCTTGAGGCAGTCGCTCCCATTTCGCTAGTCACGGCCTTCATTGCCCGAAGCATTGTGTCTGCGGTGGCTTTTGAACAAATTGATGCGTTCAGCACGCTAGGCCCCCTCTTTTCTTTCACTACTCCATTTCGCTCTATGCTTTCCACGAGGTATGGCTTCATCATCTTGCCTTTGTTTGCGATGGCATTGTAGAACGTAAGGACGTGCAGCGGAGTCTCTTTCACTGCGTAACCCATGGCTACTGAGCCTAGGTCGGTAGCGCTCCATGATGATGATTCTGGATTTGGAACATACGGGGGCTGAAGGCCATCCAGGTCGAAATCCCATGCCTGGCCTAATTTGTACAGGTACAGCTTGTCAATGAATCTCTTCGGATTGTCGGAATAATTGTGAACTGCCAGGTAACGGAACACATAGTTCGAGGATATCTTGAAGCCATGCAGGTAGGAGATGTATTTCATTCCTCTCACGTGGTCGTCTGGCGGGTATCCGGGGATTATTCCGTTGTTAGTCGGTATGCTGTCGTCCAAAGACTTGATGTAGCCATCTTCTATCGCTGTCATCAGCGTGGTGGCCTTGAACACCGAACCAGGCTCTGAACTCAGCCCTATGGCCATATTGTATGTCTCGTTCAGGCTCTGGTCTGTGGAATCCCTCATCAGGTTCACCATTGCTCTTATGGCACCTGTCTTCACGTCCATGATTACGGCGCATCCCATCTCGATGCTCTTATCGTCGGTGATTTGTTTCCTAAGCGCCTTGTCTGCTACGTCCTGCAGCGTGATGTCTAACGTAGTCCTTACGTCGTATCCGTCTTGCGGCTTAACGAATGTGCTGTCGTAATTCTGGATTTTCCCGTTCTCGGTGGACTTCAGCCACACTTTCCCTTCTTCTCCGTGCAGCACGTAGTCGTATTTGCCCTCAAGCCCTATGTGGTTGTTTCCGTTCGAGTTTGAATTGTCTTTCACGTAACCAATCGTCCGCCTTGCCAGAGTGCCGTAAGGATATTGGCGGGAGTCTTTAGTCTCTACTATGATGCCGCTCTTGTACTGGCCCTCATTCATCAGTGGCATCTTCTTCATCTTCAGATAAGTCTCTCTGTCCACTGGTTTCCCTATCTTGAGGTATTTCTCGCCGTTTCGCCTTCCGGCCGTTATCTCTCTGTAATATTCATCGGCGCTCTTGTCTCCCATCACCTCGGCCAGGCCATTGCAGAACGCCCTTGCCTTCGCAAGCCACTCCTGCTCCAATTTCATGGGCTCTTTCTGTGATTTGAAATAATCTTTCCTTACCGTGCAGTCCATGTACAGCTGGTACATAGGGGTAGAAATCGCAAGCAGCCTGCCATCGTTGGATATTATGGCGCCACGTTCCGGCTCAATCTTGCTTTTGATGTTTCTCGGCAGGTAGAACTTCTCGACATCTTTATCCAGGCTCCAAAAACACTGAATATATATGATTCTTCCCACCAGTACGACACCCAAGATCAAAAGGGCAAAGTAGCAGTAGTACAGGATGACCGCCATCCTGTCCCGTTTCTTAATATTTCGTCTCTCCGTTTCCATGTTCATCGTCTGCCCTTATTGTCTTGCTTTGAGCTAATCTTGTAGGCTGGTTTCTCGGCGTTCGTAAGCTTGGAGCCTTTTTCTTCAAGCTTTTCCTGCACTTTGCTCATTCGTCCAAGGCTTGCCATCTCTATCGTTTTCTGAGCCCGGTATATTTTCACATTTTCTAGTTCTTTCCTGTTCTGCTCGACTTTTATGAATGTCTTTTCCATCTTCAGGCTTATCCAGATGCTCAGCCAGATGAGGAAGATAGTGTATATGATGTGTATGAAATAGCGATCAATCTGCAGCCTCAATAGGAATTCCCCTTTGAGAGTTGCAAAAAAGGCATTTTTTAACCACTGACCAATGTCAGAGAGCCTCCACTTCTTATGTTCAGCAGTTTCTGCCATATTCTTAACTTTTCTCTGCTATCCTTAATTTTGCGCTCCGAGCCCTCGTGTTCCCGGAAATCTCATCTTCGCCAGGCACTATAGGCTTCCTGTTCACTGCTCTCAATGGAGCATCCACATTGCCGTAAATGTCCTTCTCCTCTATTCCGCTTGGATTTCCTGTTTTGATGAAATTCTTCACCATTCGGTCTTCAAGGGAATGGTACGTTATTATCACCAGCCTTCCTCCTGGCTTCAGGGTATCTGCAGCCCCGTCCAGGAATTTCTCTAAGGAACGCATCTCGTGATTGACCTCGATGCGTAAGGCCTGATAGATTTTCGCCAGGAACTTGTGAGTGGCTGCCTTCGGAAGCGCTGGCTCCATTGCTCCAGTTAGCTGGGCTGTCGTGCTGATATGGGACTTGGCCCTGGCGGCAGCAATCAGCTGCGAGAGCTTTCGAGCATTTGGCACTTCGCCATAAATCCTGAATATTCTTTCGACTTCTTCTTGGGAATATTCATTGACGACTCTCTCGGCCGTCAGATCGCCCTCCTGATTCATCCTCATGTCCAGCGGAGCATCGTACCTGAAAGAGAATCCTCTCTCGGCAGTGTCGAACTGATGAGAGGACACGCCCAGGTCGGCGAGCACTCCGTCCAGTTCTGCGCTTGCAAGCATGCCGTCATGAACCGCCTGAAGGACATAATTGCGGATGAAACGGAAATCGCCATGCACCAGCGTAAGGCGAGGATCATCAATTTTGTTGTTTATAAAAGCGTCGCCGTCACGATCGAAGGCGATGACGTGACCGTCTTCGTTTAAGCGTGAAAGAAGTTCGGCGGTGTGACCACCGCCTCCGAATGTGACGTCGGCGTAAATTCCTGATGGATTGGTGACGAGTGCGGCTATGCTCTCGTGAAGTAGTACAGGTGTATGGTATTCAGACATTTCCGAAGCCCTCCCATCTCTACTGAGACAGCTGGCCTGCGATGTTCAAGAATTCTTCGTTGGAAATTGCGCTTGCCTCGTACTTTTCCTTTGCCCAAATCTCAATCTTGTAATCGCTGCCAGAGAACACTATCTCTTTTGTTACGCCTATGGATTCCAGAAGCTTCCGAGGGATGGAAATACGTCCGAGCTTGGAATCCGGTTCAACGATGGCGCGGTCACGCATGTATTCCCTCCAGAAGGAGGCGTGAGAGCGATTGAAGAAATTGAGCTTCGACTTCACTTCCTGCGACTGGCGTTCCCACTCCTCGAAAGTGTACATTTCAAGACAGTCTTCGAATATGTCTTTCTTGATGACGAAGCGCATGTCTCCATCGGTTGGCATCAACGATTTGAACGGTGCGGGGAAAACCACCCTGCACTTATCGTCTAGCTTCGCTGAATATTCTCCGATGAATGTTATCATAGGTATCTACTTTCACGCTAAGGCAAAGGTACTAATATTTTTCCATAATTTTCCACATGTTTCCAAAATTTTCCACGAATTGTTGACCGGGCTATTCGTCCTGGATTCCAGGCGCGCTGACAACGTTCCCGCCTGGATAAATGACCTGTTGCTAATTTATTATAGATTAATTACTTTGTGGATGGCCTCTCTGCGCTATTTCGCATTGTAGATGTCTTTGATGATGAGGCCGGCGAGGGTGAGCCCGAATATGGCGGTGACTGGCATAGTGGTGCCGTTGATGACGGCCTTCTTGGGCTGTCCTTCAGCTATGGCTGAATCCGGGTCCAGGGCAGTGCCGAGATTCGGCAGCACCTCATCGTCATAGACGCAGAGGAATTTCTTGGCCGGCATAGTGCCGTTTTTCTTGAATTTCTTGCGTATTGCCGCTGCTAGAGGGCAGCCCCGGACGCTCCAGAATTCGGCGACGTGAATCCGCGCCGGGTCGATTTTCAGGGCAGCGCCCATTGATGCGAAGAATTTTGCGGATGACTCGCAAGCCCGGAGAATTAGGAAAGCCTTGTCTTTCAAGCTGTCAATGGCGTCCACCACGTAGTCATATTCATTCAGATTGAACTGGCCGGCAGTTTCAGAAGCGTAAAGCTCCTGAATGGCAGTGATTTGCGCATCGGGATTGATTTCCAGCAGACGCTCCTTCATGGCTTCGACCTTCACCTGCCCCAGCGTGCGGCAGGTCGCCATGTCCTGGCGATTGACATTGGAGGCGGCAACCCTGTCCGAGTCCACGATGGTCATGTGGCCTATTCCTGACCGCACCAGCCCTTCGGCGCACCAGCTGCCTACGCCGCCTACGCCGAAAATAATGACGCGGGCCTCTGCCAGCCTCCGCATCACCTCCTCTCCAACGAGAAGTTCTGTCCTTTGAAATATTCCCTCTGCCATTTGTCGAATTATTGAATATGCCAAAGATAGCTAATTCTAAATATAGACTATGATGTAGTACATCATTGCTCCGGAGGCGATTAGCTTTATGCCTGTGCCGAAAAGAAATCCGAGGAAGGAGCCGATGGCAGATTTCAAAGAGGCAGCGGCATCTTTCTGCGCGAATACTATTTCGCCAATGAACGCCCCGCCGCAGGCTCCAATTATGATTCCCCACGGCTGCGGCAAAAAGATGCCGATTATGAGGCCGATAGTGCAACCGATTGCTCCCCAGCGACTGCCACCAGTCCATTTAGTGAACATGCCTGGCACTACGTAATCCAGTACCGTTACCAAGATCGTCACCCCGAGGAGCACGAGAAGAAGGGTGAGCGACATGTGCTCGCCGCTGCCATTCGTGCCGCCCCAGAAGTACATCAGCAGGATGCCTGCCCAGCTGAGCGGAGGCCCTGGCAACCCTGGCGCTATGCTTCCTATTATGCCGACGATGCCCAGCACGACGGCGATAATGTCAACAACCACTTCCATTCATGAATATTTTATATTCCTGAAGCCCGAAGTTAGCAATTTCCTTGACAATGCATCTAATTTGAAGGCGAGAAAAAATATTGGGGCAGAATGTTGCATTTTTGACAAAAATTACTTAAATATTGCAACACAATTTGAAATATTCATTAAACTTAAAGAAAATTAAAGAATATGGAAGAAGTTAAATTCTATCGCTGCCGTCATTGCGGCAATGTTATTGTGCATCTCGTAAGCAGCGGCGTCAACGTCGTTTGCTGCGGAGAGCCTATGCAACTCCTCGTGCCGAACACGCAGGACGCTTCACAGGAGAAGCATGTGCCTGTGATTGAGAAATCCGGGAACATCCTGACAGTGCGCGTCGGGAGCGTCGAACATCCGTCCCTTCCGGAGCATTTCATTGAGTGGATAGCTGTGCAGACCCCTGCTGGCCTGCAGATTCACTATCTGAAGCCTGGCGATAAGCCAGAGGCTCGTTTCGCCCTTGCGGACGACGCGACTGAGGTGACAGTCTACGAGTTCTGCAACCTCCACGGCCTCTGGAAGAGCACGCTTTAAGGTCGTCGCCCTTAAAAGCTGATGTCGATTCCTCCTAAGACGGTTGCGCGAGGCATCGGGTAGCCGGCGTTGATTTCGTATTTCTGAGCGAGCAGGTTCTCCCCGCGCGCCCAGATGCTTAATGCACCCATCACTCGGAATGAAGCCCTGACATTCCATAACAGAAAATTCTCCTGAGACTCGTTAGAGCCGACCGCGGTGTAAAGCCCATTAATATATTGGAGCCCAGTTGAAGCGGTCAGGCATCCTTCGGAGAAACTCGCTCCTCCGTACAGCTTGTGCTCAGGGGCTGCAATTACCGGCGTGGCCATGTGCAGAAAACTGTAGTTTGCATCTGCCGACCAGTTGCGGTTTATCCTATAGGCTATCTGGGCTTCGATGCCTGAGTTTTCCATAGCGCCGGAATTCTGGTTCAGCCTGCCGGAACCGTTAGGGTTCGGCAGGGTTTGTATGATATTCTTTGCCTTTAGGTAGAACAGATTGATTCCGTACCTCAGGCGGCTGCCAAGAAGGCTCTGGGAATATGCCAGCTCATAGTTCCACATGGATTCCGGCTTCAGGTCAGGATTCTGAGGTGGGAACATGTACATTTCTCGAAGGTTCGGATAACGAAAGCCTTTCGAAGCCGATGCCTTGATTTCTATGTCGCCAGGCAGATGGAACGACATCCCGAACTGAGGCACCCACTCCGTGCCGATCCTGGAATGATGGTCGATTCTCACGCCTGCGTTAAGCGTAAGCCATGCCCGCACATCCTGACGAGCGTCCAGATAGCCAGCCACTTCGTCTTCATGCTTGTCCACGAGTTGCGTCTTGTTTCCTGCGTTGTCCCCGCTGACGAATTTATTCCAGGCTTTGCCGCCATAACGGAACCAGTCGAAACCGGCTGTGAGACGATTTCCGGCGAAGGCCTGGACGCTCTGATACACAGAGGTTCCCATCATGTCGTCATTGGATATGAAGCGATATGCCTTAGGGCTTTCCCCTTGGCCGGGCGTGTAGCCGTCGTTTATCCAGTGATGCCCCCAGTTGTAGAAGAAGCTTACCGTCCCGGAAGTCTTGTCATAGTTGTTGTCTACGGCGAATGTCGTGACTCCGCGAGTTATTTTCTGGTCGCCTTCCAGCAGGGGCTCTCCCACCGGCCCTGGATAGGATGCATTGAAATGGGTCAGGTTAAGGTCGGCTCTAAAGCTCCATCTGTCAGTCAGCTCGTAACCCAGTTTGCCGTAGCCACCGTACTGCTCGAAATCCATATTGTCCCTATGTCCGTCGGTGCGGTTATACGAACCAGAGACGGTGCTGGAGAAACGCCCTTTGCGGATTCGGTTCGTCAGCTCGCTCTCCAGAGTGTTGTAAGAGCCGTATCCTGCGTGCAGGCTGGTCTTTATGCCGTCTTCACGCATCCTGCGGGTCACGATGTTCACGACGCCTCCCATGGCGTTCGAGCCATAGAGCATGGAAGCCGGCCCGCGGAGAATTTCCACTCTCTCGGTTATGAAGGACTGGTATGAATCGGAGATCGGGTGACCGAATATTCCGGCGTACTGAGGGTGACCGTCGATGAGCATCAGGAACCTGGAACTCCCGCCGCTTAAGCCACGTAACGAAATGTTCCCGGCAGATCCGCCGGAAATTCCGTAGCCCATGATTCCTCGGGAGGTTACGAACAGCCCCGGGATTTGCTCGGTAAGCACAGGCAGCACGTTCTGCTGTAGCGAATTCTCTATTTTAGACCTGTCAATCACCGTGACGGTCTGGGACAGATGCCTCACGTCGGTCTGCATCCGTGAGCCAGTCACCACGACCTCGTCTATTCTGCTAACCGAAGAGGAGTCGGCGCTTTCTTGCGCCATGCCATCGATGCCGAATGAGAATGCAACGAGAACTAAAAGGAATCCTGCCAGCCTAGGGTAGAAAGTATTTTCCATATTCGTATAATTAATATTTTCAACGTTAAGTGTTACAAAATCGCAAAATCGTGTCACGAAATGGCAAAAAAAATTAATCGGCCCTGCTCATCACCAGCTTTCCGTGCTTTATGCCTTTGATGGAGATGAGCCTTTCTGCCAGGGCAGTGAGTCTTTTCGCTTCCCCCAAGACGGTCACGGTGTGAAGGCAGAAATTGCGATTCACGTAGTACTGGGAAGAAGAAAGGATGAGCGTCTGGTTGTTCTGCTGCACCTGTTCTATCTCAAGGGCGATTTCCTTGTCGGCTTGGTTGTACATTAGCACGACTGCGCCTGCCACGACGTTGTTGCAGTGCCACTTCTCCTCAGTGATGTTTTTTTCCACCAGGAAACGTATGGCCTGCGAACGATTGGCGAAGCCGTTAGACTTCACATATGTGTCCAGAGCCTCCAAGAGGTCTTCTTCCAATGAAACGCCGAATCGCCTGAGCATGTCTTCTTTCCATTTGACTACTTCTGCAAAAATAGTAAATATTTAATGGGCGGGAATATATTTTTTTCTGGACTTCTTACCAATATTACATCTGCATGGGCAGGAATTGTCCAATTTTTTTACTCGCTGTCTAGAAATTAGACATGCCTGAGAATGAGGATGTTGTAATATCCATTTGATTATTAATATTTTATATATTATTGAACGGAATTTGCTTTGCCTTGGGTAGTTTTTGCATGTTGGATATGGATATTAAAATTGAACAGACGAAATGGCAGAAGCGAAAGAAATATGTCGCCTTCATAGCCGGAGGAATCATATTGTCGGCGCTCCTGTTGTGGCTGGCGCTGGGCAGGTTCAGTTCGACGCTAAGGGTAAAGGAAAGGGATTTGAGCGTGGCAACCGTCGAAGAAGGGAAATTCGATGATTACATCTACATAGACGGTCAGGCAGCTCCAATCAGGGTCGTGCAGATAAGCACCGAGGAGGGAGGAATCGTCAGAGAGAAGGTGGTTGAGGAGGGGGCTCACGTGAAAGAAGGCGACGTGATCGTGCAGCTTTCCAACTCCAATCTGGACTTGGAAATCATGAATGCCGAAAGCGAACTTGCCGAGAAGCAAAACATGCTCAGAAACACGCAGATAAGCATGGAACAAGAGGCTTTGGACAACAAGACGGAGCAGCGCCAGCAGGATATGGAGGTTCGGCGGAAGCAACGTGCTTACGAACAGCAGAAGGCTCTATGGGAGGAAAATCTGATAGCTAAGGAAACGTATCTGCAGGCCGAGGAAGACTGGCAGCTGGCGGTGGACAAGCAGAAGCTTCTGAATGACAGGATGGAGAAGGACGAGAAATATCGCCAGGCCCAGCTTGACCAGATGAACGACAATCTTGCGAACATGCGTCAGAACGTGCTCATGGTGAGGCAGCGCAAGGAGAATCTCTGTGTGCGCAGCGCAATCAACGGAGAACTCGGGAGCCTGAACGTGGAGCTGGGGCAGAACGTGGCGGCAGGACAGACCATAGGCCAGGTGAATGACCTGAGCGACTACAAGATTACGGCTCAGATAGACCAGAACTACCTCGACCGCGTGTCGACCGGACTGAAGGCCGTAGCCTCGACGAACGACAGGGAGTATCAGCTGACCTTGAAAAAAATCTATCCGGAAGTCAAGGATCAGCGTTTCAGGGTGGATTTCGTGTTCGATGGAGAGCGCCCTGAGAATATCCGTTCCGGCCAGACCTTCCACTTGGATTTGCAGCTCGGAGATCCTAAGACTTGCATTTTCATCCCGAAAGGCACCTTCTACGGCGTCACTAACGGAAATTGGATTTTTGTGCTGGACAAAGAAGGGAGAAAGGCTTACCGGCGGAAGATACGCATTGGCATCCAGAATGCCAGGTATTACGAGGTGCTGGAAGGCCTGGAGCCGGGCGAGAGCGTGATTCTGAACGGATACGATGCTTTTGGGAATTATAATATATTGAAAATAAACTGATTGGTATAATATGTCATCGCATTTCAATCTAAGGTCTTTTTTAACTTTCCTTTCGAGGAATAAAGGCTATGCTGCGGTCAATATATTCGGGATGTCTCTCAGCCTGGCATTCATAATATTGATTGCTACATTCCTTACTCAGTCGTACTGCATAGGTGACGACCAGAAAAACAGAGACCGCATCTACCTCCTGGCTACGAAGGTGTTCGAGGAGAATAAGGTTTATCTGCCCGGTCATCAGATCTATCTCAAAGGTCTTGTCAAGGACTTTCCTGAGATAGAGGCTGTCTGCGCCGTCAACGGCCAGAAGAACACCTTCTTCCACAATGGAAACGGCACAGAGGCGAAAGCTTTTTTCGTGGACACGTCCTTCTTCAGCATCTTTGATTACCCTCTGGAGTGGGGTAGCCTTTCATCCTGCATCCACAATCCTGACGAAATCGCCATCTCCAGGACCTTCGCCAACAAGATATTCGGGACAGAGAATCCGATAGGTAAGACTATCAGTCTTGAAAACAGGATTCCGCTTAGAATAAGCGCCGTGTTCAGGGATTTCGGGAAAACCAGCCTTTTCTTCCAGCCTGACGTGATCATCTCTTTCAGCCATAATGATATCAACAATGTGGCCGACATGGCGATATATGCAAAAGAATATGGCGTGAACCTGTTCGGTTCTTTCCTCTTCGTCATGACAAAGCCTAGCGCAAAGCTGGAAGGGAAGGAAGAAGCTCTGACGAAGCACATTAATTCCGTCTATTCATACTACGACAGCGAGGATTTCAAGACCATGACGGTGCCAGTCCGATATGATAAGATATATATGTCTGACTATGATTTCAACGAAATATTGGACGTGGTCCGCGGCAGTGACAATCTCCTTATCTCCATGCTTGTCAAGGTGTGCCTTGTCATCCTGCTCTTCGCCATGATGAACTACGTCAACCTTACCGTTGCCCTGTCCGTGTCCAGGAGCAAAGAGATGGCCACGAGAAGGCTTTTCGGAGCAGGCCGCAAAGAAATCATGCGGAACCTGATCATGGAAAGCCTGACGATGAGCGCGGTCGCAGGCGTTCTGGCGGTAATAGTGGCTGCTGCCCTGCTGCCTTTGGCTGGATCGGTGCTCTCCACAGCTATGAATGCCGGCACTATGTTCGGACATCCGCTGCTCTTAGGCTTCATTCTGGCCGTGATTCTGGTCGAAGGAATACTGGCTGGCATCATCCCGGCGATAATCATTTCCCGTCCGAATCCAATCGATGTCGTGAGAGGCACTTTCAGGAGGCAGTCCAAGATGGTGTTCAGCAAGATATTCATAGTGGTGCAGCTTTTCATCTGCATTGTCTTCATGACGAATGCGTTCACTCAGGTAGCGCAGATCAGGCATTTGATGAACCTTCCGCTAGGTTACGAGACAGACCATATAATGACCTTGACTGCCAGTGCCTTATATGGTCCCGACGGCAAGCGGTTCTGCGAGGAAGTCAAGAAGCTGCCTTTCGTGACAGACGTAACGCGCTCGTCCGATTCTCCGTTGGACGGCGGAAATAATATCACTTTCAAAGGTCCCGGAAACGAGGTCCAGTCTTTCCAGATTTTCTCTGGCGACAGAAATTACCTGAAATTTTTCGGCTTCAAGATGATTCATGAGTTCAATCCGGACTTGAGCCCGGCATATTACGTCTCCGAGAGCACCTTGGCCAAGATGGGCATGACTACCGAAGACATGAGGCCGAGCGAAAAGCTTGACACGATGCATGTGCGATACTTCTTCGACAACAGGAAAACCACGTATAACGGATGCATGCCGGATTTCCGCAAATTAGATGCAGACATCAGCGACGTAATCTGCGCCATGGTATACATCGATGATGCACGGAATTATTCCACTCTCAGTGTCAAAGTGACTGGTGATGAGGCATATGCTTATCGCGAGGTATGCAACTTATACAGGGAGATCTTCCATCAGGATCTGAACATGGAACACCCTTACATGCATGATGAAATCAGGGCTAATTACTCCAGGCAGATCAGGATGTCCAGGCTCATGTCGGCATTTGCATTCGTGGCCATGATGATTGCCTTCCTGGGACTGATGTCTATGAGCACATATTTCATGCAGCAGAAAAGGCGAGAGATGGCCGTACGTAAAGTTTTCGGGTCTAAGAGCGCCCAGATTAATCTGAGGCTCCTGAAGACGTTCGCCGTCTATGGGCTTGTGGCATTCGTGATCGCGGTTCCGGTCGTCTGGCGAATGGTGGGGAGCTGGCTTATGAATTACCAGCACCGCGTGTCATTCTGGCCTTACCTGCTGCTCGCCGGAGTCATGACAATGGCCATCTCGCTCATGGCTGTCTACGTCCAGAGCCATGTCATAGCCAATGAGAATCCGATCGACAATTTGAAACAAGAATGATTAGCGTGCCTTGGTATGACGTGCATGTGATTATGAATATTTAATTGGCATTAAGAATATGATAAAAGTAGAAAATCTCTCCAAGTCTTTCCGTACCGAGGAAGTCGAGACCATAGCGTTGAACGATGTCTCTTTCGAGGTGGCGGACCGCGATTTTGTCGCCATAATGGGCCCGTCTGGCTGCGGCAAATCTACATTGCTGAATATATTGGGCTTACTGGACAATCCCACTTCTGGGAGATACTGGCTTTCCGGACAGGAAGTCGGGAATCTGAAAGAGAATGAACGCGCGGACGTTCGCAAGGGACGGATCGGCTTCGTTTTCCAAAGCTTTAACCTGATTGACGAGCTGAATGTCAGGGAAAACATCGAGCTGCCTCTGACTTATATGGACATAAAGTCGTCCGAGAGAAAGAGGATGGTGGAGGACATCATGGCTCGCATCGGAATCAATCACAGGGCTGAACACTTCCCGCATCAGCTTTCAGGAGGGCAGCAGCAGAGGGTGGCGATCGCCCGCGCCGTCGTCTACAACCCTGGGCTGATTCTGGCCGACGAACCTACTGGAAACCTTGACTCGAAGAATGGAGCCGAAATAATGTCTCTGCTCTCCGAACTCAACAAGGAGGGCACGACCATTGTCATGGTGACGCATAGCGAGCGCGATGCAGCTTTCGCTCACCGCACGATCCGTCTGTTCGACGGCCAGATCGTCAGATGAAATGCCTCTTGCGCGCCGCCATTTGCTACCCCATGATCCAATGTCCCGAAAAACCGTGGGTTCTTTGGAAAAATGGCGGAATGTAGATAATTTTATATCTGAGAATTTTGAGTCTTGACAATGACGGAGACGCTATGGCTATGAATGTGCTGCGAAAAGGAACGGTACTCGTCGTCGATGACAACAGACATGTCTTGACTACGGTGAAGATGCTTCTCGAAGATTATTTCGAGAAGGTGGTCTGCATAGCCTATCCTGCTGAAATTCCCGATAAGCTGCGGACGGAGAGGCCGCAGGTAGTCCTTCTGGACATGAACTTTTCGGCTGGCATCAACAATGGCAACGAGGGTCTCTTCTGGCTTGGAGAAATCCGGAGGCTCTCGCCAGGAACCAGCACAGTGCTGTTCACCGCATATGCAGACATAGATCTGGCCGTGAGGGGCTTGAAAGAAGGAGCAGCGGATTTCATAGTGAAGCCTTTCGATAACAAGAAGATGGTAGCCACCATGACCGAGGTGCGAGACAGGGCAATGGGCGTGCAGGCTTCCGGAGGCGATGGACGGGGGACCGCTGGTGGAGTCCAAGGAAATCCGACAAGGATGATATGGGGGCGCAGCATGGCGATGAGAGATGTGAAGGCCATTGCCGACAAGGTGGCAGGAACGGATGCCAACGTATTGATTACGGGGGAGAACGGCACAGGGAAGGAGGTCCTGGCGAACTATATTCATGCGAATTCTGCTCGCCGCAATGCGCCGATGATTCCCATTGACCTTGGAGCCATCACCGAAACTTTGTTCGAAAGCGAGCTGTTCGGCTACATGAAAGGGGCATTCACGGATGCGAAGAACGATAAGCCTGGGCTTTTCGAGATGGCACAGGGAGGAACCCTTTTTTTGGACGAAATAGGCAATGTATCATATTCGCAGCAGGCGAAGCTTCTCGCCGCCATCCAGAGGCGCAGAATCCTAAGGGTAGGCGGCAGCAAGAGCATCCCGATAGATGTCAGGCTGGTCTGCGCCACCAACAGGGACCTCCAGGGAATGGCCCGGGAAGGGGAGTTCAGGGAAGACCTGCTCTACCGCATAAATACGATCAATCTGCACATCCCTCCACTCCGGGAGCGCAGGGAGGATATTCCGGATCTGGCGGAAAACTCATTGAAGGTATATTCCCGTCTCTACGGGAAATCCGTCGAGTCTTTCACTCCCGCTGCAATCAGGGTGCTTCAATCGGCTCCGTGGCCAGGCAATGTCCGGGAGCTGGATCATGCCATCGAAAGGGCGGTCATACTCTGCGACGGGGACGTCCTGGATGCGACTGACATCAGTCTGCCGGAAGAGGTCCTTGATTCAGGAGAGCCTAAGACCTTGGATGATATGGAAAAAACCGCCATAAGCAAGGCTATAAAGGAATATGGCGGCAATCTTTCAGCCGTAGCCTCTCATCTTGGAATAACTCGCCAGACCCTTTACAACAAAATCAAGAAATACGGAATATGATGACGGCTGCCTTGATAGTCTGCATAGCGCTTCTTGCCATCGTGACGGCGGTAGCGATAAGGCAGAAGCGGCGCTATGACCGAAGCCTGCGCAAGATCCGCTATATGTTCGATTCCATCAAGAATCTTGACTATGCCTTCTGTTTTCCTGTAAATAATGTTTCTGGCGAAGATCGGCTGATTAATGCGTCCTTGAATCGGATAAAGAAACTGATCATGGATGCCAGGCTGAGTGAGGCAGAGAAAGAAAAATATTATGAATGCATCATTGACTCCGTTGACACAGGAATCCTTGTGCTGGATGAGCACGGGTTCGTCCTGCTGCGTAATTCGGCTGCCCTGCGGCTGCTTGGGCTAGAGGTTTTGAACCATGTGTCGCAGCTGGGAAGGATTAGCGGAGATTTGGAGAAGGATTTCGTGAACCTCAGGCCAGGGGAAAAGCGCCTGGTTACGTTCAGCAATGAGAGAGGGGATGTGCATCTGGCTCTTAGAGCCACCGATGTCATGCTTCGTGGAGAGACGCACCGTCTCGTGACCGTGAGCGATATCAATAGTGAGTTGGATGAGAATGAAATCGAATCTTGGCTGAGGCTAACGCGTATCCTTGCGCACGAGATAATGAATTCAATGACTCCGGTGACTTCCCTAAGCGAAACGCTTCTGAAGAAGGTGCGTTCCGGAGCTACGCGGGAGAATATGGAGGATATCGAGCAGGGGCTTAGCGTCATAAGCAAAACCGGCTCCGAACTGATAAAATTCGTCCAGAGCTACAGGAATTTCATGCATGTTCCGACGCCTCGTCCTTCGCTTTTCTATGTCAAGCAATTTGCTGAGAGAATGGTTTCCATAGCGCGACAGGGCATTGAATCCCAGACCGGCCAGCCTCAGATGGCATATTCTTCCGTTGCAGGAGAGGATTTCGGCATCGCTTTCCACGTTGACATCCAGCCGGAAGATCTGATAGTCTATGCGGATGAAGACCTGATTGGTCATGTGGTTACGAACATATTGAAGAACGCCATTCAGGCTCCAGGGACTAGGAACATCTGGTTCCGTGCATATTCCGATTCCCAAGAGGCCGTGGTGATGGACATCGGCAATGACGGCGAGCCGATTTCAGAAAATGTGGCCAGGCACATATACATGCCATTCTTCACGACGAAGAAAAACGGGAGCGGCATCGGGCTCCCAATCGCCCGGCAAATCATGCGGCTCAGCGGAGGTACTGTAACTCTTGTCACATCTCAGCCTCGCCAACCGGCATTCGACCCAGCCAGCCCTCTGGCATCAGATACCACCCATGCATCAGACACCACAGGATCGTCCCCTCGCACTATATTCGAACTGAAGTTCCCTTAGTCCCCGCAACCACTCCATCCACCGTTGTCGCTCTTGTTTTCCGCAATGGGCACCCATTCGAGCCGTTTGCTGAGATGATATTGAGGGGCACGGTTACTTCGTCTCTCTGCAGGTCACTCGGGAGTGGATATGGCTTACGATGCGATGAAGTGAAAGATGACTAATTTTTGCCAGCTTCAACTGGCAGCCAAAAGTCAGAATAACCCCAACGCAGGCCGCTCAGATGCACTTAGCCTCCCGAGTGATTTGCAAGGGGCTACTGTATTAAAAGTCGATGCCTAACCTTCCGCCTTAGCCCCTTTCAGAAAGCCCGGATCGCCAGCATCGGCAACCAACGGAGGCGGCTTTGTCCGGGATCAGAAGGCAAAGCCTATGCCGAAGTATATGCTGAGGTGGGGATTGTCGCCGGGCTTCATTCTGTGATGCTGGGCCTTGAAGTCGTAAGTGCCTGGCTCACAGTGGAGCGGCAAATTCTCAAAGTCATATGTGCCAACGCAGTCGAGCAACGAGCCGAAATACCTTGAGCAAGGATCGAAATAGTGAATCAGGGCGAAGCCCGTCCTGACCATGAAGCCATTGTGTGCTTCGAAGCGGTAACCGACATTGAAGTAACCGTAACCCCTAAGCAGCGTATTCCTGACTTTATCCAGCTTCTTGTATGCTCGATCACAGCCCGCATAGTCTGTAAGATAAACGGCGGCGTCATTCCTCGACGTGACGATTTCCTGCATGTTTTGCTCTTCTACGAATTGCAGGGACCCGATTACGCCGAGACCCAGCTCAACGTGAGCCCTGTGTTCAGGCAGCAGCAGATAGGTGATGCCTAGAGGTACGGAGAGATAATAATCATTGAGAAGGACATCGCAATCTGAATCATTACAGCCCCATGGGAAAGAGTACATATAGCCTGAGGAAAAGTAGCTGGCCCCGGTCCTCAATAAAAGTTTCTGATGCTTCATCAGTTGGCGTTCATAGCCCACCCCGAATAAATTTGAGGCCGATCCCATCTCGAAAAAGAAGCGATTGGAATATTCACGGATGGGGATTGATGTCTGCGCAGCTGAGTTGATGCAGAACATGACCATCAATGCAGCCACTACGGCGAAGGTCTTTAGCAATGAATTCATATCGTGGGTCTCGGATGTCCAAAAACTACCAACTAAATCCAAAGAGCATAAAACCTTGCATGAAATTATTGACAATCTGCTATTCTGCCACGCAGCGTACCGAGAGGCATTGAGAGCGGGAGTCTTTCATATGCCTCCCGAACATTCTGCGATTCTGGTAAAGGTATATGTACTGGCCATACAGGGTAGGGAACTGCTCAAGATCGTCGCTGGCTTTTCCATGATTTGCAAGCCAGTAGCCTCCGTAGGTCCTTACTTCTGGGAAATCAAGCCCGCCAGAATAGTTCACCCTTGATCCGCAGAAAGGAAACCATTGGCCATTCTGGATGGCTCCGGGATTTTCGCTGAAAGTTGCGTTTGCGTAACTCATCCAGTCGAACGGAGATGCATCGTGGGAATCGAGGGCAGGAACCTTGTATCCGGAAGGGCAAGGATCGTACATGGTCTTTTTCCCCGAAACCCCGCCCCAGGAATCGTCATCGGACTCTTTCTTCCAGTCCATTGATGGATAGTCATGACCGAATGCGTTGTCGGAAGTGACAACCTTGTAGAAGACATCAGGATGTTCGATTGAAAGGGCCAGGGTGCCGTATCCTTGGGCAGTTGCGTAGAATTTTTTCTCGATTGGAACGCCTCCTATGTCGTACAGCTGCTTTTCTCCGTCAGTGATGTAAGAGTAGTCCTCGTTCTGGGCAGTGAATCCAGCAGGACCAGGGAACGGATCTTTCCTGCCCCACTGGTACATCAGTCCGCGAGACTCCGGGCTTTCGGAAGAATTGCTCAGAGCTCCGATGTTCCTGTCCATCATTTTCCAGACGGTTCCGTTGGTGGTCTCTGGAGTAGAGAATATCGATTCCGCAGGAGAATAATCTGTAACCCACAGATGCCAGCTCCAGAGAATCTTTCCCGAGGCATCTGTTACGGCGACCAAGGCATTGCCCTCAACGCCCTCATTGGCAAGAACAAATACTTTATTCCCGTCAAGGAATATGTTGCCGACGAGCCCATTGGCATCTTGCCATACTAAAATTGCGTCAGATGCTCCTGAAATGTTTGTCTCTGTGGAATTACCCATCCTGTCAGCAGTGAAGTAAACCCGAGAGCCAGGTTTTACGATATAGCAGTTGGCAGTTCCATTCGCAGAGACATCTTCCGCATCCGAAGGAATCTTCGGTCCATTGTATTCGAATGCGTAGGTCTTTGGCCCTCCCAGGGCTACCGGAATCTCATCCCAGTTAGTTGCCCGTTCGGCAGAGATGGTGCATTTGACATTTATGCTCCCTTTCCCATATTGCCCAGAAGCGGCTTGCAAGTCAAATGTCTCTTTAATGCGAGCCATGACATCGTCCAATTCGGAATATTTAGCCTTGACATCGGCATCGTTGCCGGCGACAGTCGTTTCGTACTCATTGTCCAAGTCTATCGTCTTATCCATGCAGAGAGAAAAGCCTTCGTTCTGAATGTCGGACATCAGTCTTTCGTGAAGAGAGGTGACAGAAGCGCTTTCAAGTTTGGAATTATCTTCCTTTTCTATCTGCACTGCGTATCTTACAGTAACAGGGAATTCATCGTCTTTGCAGCCATAGGCCAGGGAAAGGAGCGCCAAAGCTCCGATAAAGAAAATCTTGTCGTGCATTTTTGAATATTTATAAGTTCGTTTCAGATTATGATTTCCGAAAGTTATGAAATCTTTCAAAGCAAAGCAAGCTGCATGAATTCGCCGATGGCTACAGGAGTGGGGCAAAGAGGCGGAAGATGTTGTCAATGAGGGTCTTGTAGTATGGGCGCTTGTCCCATTCCTCCTTCGTGATCTCTCGGCAGTCATCAAGATCGCTCTGGAATATTCTCTTGTAATATATTGCTGTCTCCTCGTCGTAGATGTAGGAATTCACCTCATAGTCGATGTCGAAGCTGCGGTAATCCAGGTTGGCAGTCCCGATGCTGGTCACGTAGTCATCGCAGACGAAGGTCTTGGCATGTATGAATTGATTCTTCAGGAATATCTTGACTCCTGCGTCGAGGGCTTCCGAGTAATATGCCTTGTTGGCAGGGCGCATGAATATATTGTCTGCTCTTCTAGGCAGCATCAGGCGCACATCCACCCCGCACAGGGCCGCTGCCTTCAAAGCGTGCATCACTGGCTCCGTAGGCACGAAGTAAGGCGTCTGGAGCCAGATGTACTTCTTGGAGTGCAGCAGGAACCATTCGTAGCTGAATTGCAAGATAGGGAAGACCCTGGATGGCTCATCCGGCACAATCTGCATCAGCTTGTTCTTCAGAACAGGGTGGACGGCATTGATTTCAATGTGCTCAGGCGCATCCTGCAAGGCAGGAGCCGCATTCTCTGCCGTTACTCTGTTGTCAGCCGTTTCCATGTTGTCATCCTGACGAAAGTCAGGGCCTATTCCCTTCGAAGAACCTTCTTGCATCTGCGCCTGAGGAAAAAATTCTATCAGCGGCTTGTCGATGGCGCCGCCACCAGTCAGCCAGGCATCCAGGAACAAATACTGCAAGGTAGCCACGGCCTTGCCCGTGATTCTCATGTGCGTGTCGCGCCATTCCTTGAAATAGTGATTGTTGATGTTCATTCCGCCGGTGTAGCCTATCCGCCCATCGATGATCACTATCTTGCGGTGATCCCGGAAGTTAAGCCTCGTGGCCATATCGAGCACATGCTGCCTTGGATTCGTGAATTTGACTACTTCCACCCCCGCCTTACGCATATTCTCATAGTATTTAGAGCTGATTGGCAGGTTAGCTATATTCTCATGGATGAATCTCACCTTCACCCCCTCCCTTGCCTTGGCCATGAGCAGCTCCTTTATGCATTTGCTGCTGTCGTCGTTCCCGAAATGGAAATATTCCATGTGGATTGACTCCTTCGCATTCTTTATGTCTTCGCACAGCAGCTCGAACTTGCGGTGCCCCCATGAGATTATCTCTATGTCGTTGCCATCGGTGAGGGTAGGGTAGCTGTTCTGCCCCACGAGCCTGGTCATGGCAATGTATTCTGGTCTCAGCATTTTCTCTGCCTCATGGCCGAATAACAGGTTCTTTATCTCCTCGGTCGCTCCCTCGTTGAAAGCATCCGTGAATCGTTGGTGCCGGCGCTGGAATATCCAATGGTGCCGGTAATTGATTCCGAACATGTAGTACAGGATGAGCCCGACGGCTGGCAGGAAGGCGATCACTAGCAGCCACGCGAATTTTTTTCCGGAATCTCCTGAGTCTATGATTATCATGATCACCGTGGTGATGATCAGCAAGACATACAGGATGGTGAATATGGTCCGCAGTATCATTGGCTATACGATTTTTCCTATTAAAGTCGCCGACGTGCAGGAAGTGACCTTCACGCTTACATAGTCTCCCGCAACGTGGCCTTTGCCTGGAAAAACGCACATTTTGTCGCTACCTGTGCGTCCGCAAAGCTCCTCCTGGTTTCTCTTGGAAGGGCCCTCCACGAGGACTTCGAACGTTTTCCCCACATCCCTCTGATTGCTTTCCAGGCTCAGCTGTCCTTGAAGTGCGATTATCTCGTTCAGCCTGCGGGTTTTCACATCGGCTGGCACGTCGTCGGGATAATTCCTTGCCGCCAGCGTGCCGGGGCGTTCGGAATACTGAAACATGTAGGCGTAATCGAACCCAGCCTCGCGGAACATCGAAAGGGTCTGCTGATGATCCTCATCTGTCTCGGAGCAGAAGCCTGCGATCACGTCGGTCGTGATTCCGCAGTCCGGCATCACCTCCCGAATCTTGCGTACCCTTTCCAGATACCATTCGCGGGTGTAGCGCCTCCTCATCTTCTCCAGCAGGCGGTTGCTTCCCGACTGCACGGGCAAATGAATATGATGGCAAATATTCTTGTGACGGGCCATGGCCTCTATCAGTTTGTCGCTGATGTCCTTGGGATGGTTTGTCGCGAATCGCACGCGGAGCGAGGGGTTCAGCCTCGCGACCATTTCCAGGAGGTCTGGAAAGTCAATGTCTTCGGCATCGGTCTTCCAGTGATACGAGTCCACGTTCTGGCCAAGCAGCGTAACTTCTTTGTAGCCTTTCTCAATCACGTCCCGGACTTCAGTCAGAATAGTCTTTGGGTCGCGGCTGCGTTCGGCTCCGCGGGTGTAAGGAACCACGCAGTACGAGCACACATTGTTGCAGCCGCGCATGATGGTCACGAAAGCAGAAACCCCGTTTTTGTCCATCCGGACAGGAATGATGTCCGAGTAGTTTTCTTCTCGGGAGAGCAGCACGTTTATTTTAGGTCTTTCTGGAGCCACTTCTCGCAACATTTCCGGCAGCGACCTATAGGCATCCGGGCCAGCGACTATGTCCACTTTCCCTGTCTGTATCAGCTTATCCTTCAATCTTTCCGCCATGCACCCTACGATGCCGACGACCACTCCAGAGCGAGACTCTTTCTCTTGGTTGAAAACCTCCAGCCTTCCCCATATTCTTTGTTCCGCATTGTCCCTTACCGAGCAGGTGTTTGCAAGGATTACGTTGGCATCTGACATATTCGCTGTCCTCTCGTATCCTTCCTTGCCGAGGATGGAGAAGATGACCTCCGAATCCACGACATTCATCTGGCACCCGTATGTTTCGATGTAAATTTTCTTTTCCATGAGTTTGAGAATCTCTTCTGAACGCTTTAGCAAAGATATGCATTTTTACGTTAATTGGAGATTTTTCCTATATTTGTACGTTTTGGAAAGCGTATGGGAAGAGTTAAAACCATCATATCGATTTTCGCCAGCGTGCTGTTGCTGGCAATGATTCCTTCCTGCTCTAAGGTTAAGGATATCAAAATAACATCCGTAGGGCTGGAGTCGTTCTCTCCGAAGGGCTTCCGTTCTGCCGACGCTGTGCTGGCCATTGGGATAGACAATCCAGCGATGGGCTTCATTATCACGAAAGTGAATGGCATGCTGAAATATAACGGCGAGGATTTTGCGACTTATTCTGCCGATTCCTTGTCGGTAGATAAGAAAAGCGTCAAAGTTTACGACCTGCCTTGTTCAGCTGAACTTAGCGAGAGCGTCGGGCTGAGGCAAGTCATGGCTCTCTTGAAGAATGGCAGCCTTGAAGGTTTCACGACCGATGTCGAGGCTCACGTCACATTGAAGAACGGAGTCGGCAAGACTTTTAAGTTCAAAGATTTAGACCTAAATAAATTATCGAACGAATGAAAAAGGCTTTAGGAATATTCTTTATAGCATCATGCGCTCTATTCAATATGCGGGCGCAAGAGCAAGTTGTTGATTCCTCGCTAGTTGGTAAGACAATTTTTAATGTCTTGCCATCCGACGTGAGCGTGCATCAGTCACAAGCCATAATGAATTCGTTCTCCACCCAGCTTGCTTCAAACACTGCAAGAAATGTCGTAGTTTACAGAGTCAGGATATTCAATGACAATAAACAGACTGCAAGAGGCGAGTCCGAGGCCGTCGTGACCAATTTTAAGAATACGTTTCCAGATGTCACGGTTTACAGGTCTTATCAAAGCCCTTTTTTTAGAGTGACCGCCGGGGATTTCAGAACGAAATCTGAGGCATTTAAGCTTGCTGAAGAATTGAAAGAAAAGTATCCTGGATGTCTTGTGATTAAAGAAAGCGCGCAGTTCCCGCTGTTCAATCGAGCCAAAAAACACGAGGCTGACATGGAATTAAAGAGGAAGTAATGGCAGACATGCTCAAACAAGGGCTGGAGATGAAGCAGACTCAGAAGCTGTCTCCGCTCCAGATTCAGACGATAAAACTGATTGAACTCCCGATTCAGGAGCTCGAGCAGAAGATTCGTGATGAACTGGATGAAAATCCAGTCCTCGATGACACGCCGGTAGAGAAGAAGGATGATGATCAGGAGGGGGCTAGGGACGTTTCCCTTGACGAGATAAGCAATGATGACAGCGATCCGGTCCCTTACTATAACCTTCACGTGAATAATTATGGAAAGGACGAGCGTCCTCAGTACAATACCTTCTCCGTAAAGGAAAGTTTCAGGCAGAGTCTCATGGACCAGTTAGGCTTCAGGAATCTGGGAAAGCATCAGCGCGACGTAGCAGCTTTCATAATAGGCAGTCTGGATGATGATGGCTACTTAAGGAGAGACATCGACAGCATCGTGGACGACTTGGCTTTCAAGGAAAATATAGAAACCAACCATGATGAAGTCCTGCAATTGCTCAAAGTAATCCAGGATTTCGAGCCTACTGGCGTGGGCGCGAGGAATCTTCAGGAGTGCCTGCTCCTTCAGCTTAAGGCCATGAAGCAGACCCCGGATGTCAGGAATGCCGAGAAGATAATCCAGAATCATTTTGATGAGTTTTCGAATAAGCATTTCCAGAAAATAATATCAAAGCTCGGCCTGACGGAAGGAGATATGAAGGCTGCAATGTCGAAGATAATGAAGCTGAATCCTTCTCCTGGCGGCCAGATAGACGATTCTTACAACGATCAGGCTCAGCAGATAGTCCCAGACTTCGTGCTGAACGTCGAGAACGGCCAGCTGAAGCTTTCAATGCCGCGATTCAATATTCCTGAAATTCGCGTGAACAGGAAATATGCCGAGCTGCTTGAACAGGCTCAAGGTTCTTCGGACAAGAAGCAAAAAGAGGCAGCTACGTTCGTGAAACAGAAACTGGATTCGGCGAAATGGTTCGTCGAAGCGCTTAAGCAACGCCATAACACCCTCCAGAGCACAATGCAGGCTATAATAGATTATCAGCACGATTACTTCCTGGATGGGGACGAATCTCACCTGAAGCCAATGGTGCTGAAAGATATAGCGGAGAAGACTGGTTTTGATATTTCCACTATCTCGCGAGTAGTTAACAGCAAATACATCGAAACGCATTTCGGAATATATCCTCTCAAGTTCTTCTTCTCCGAAGGCCTGGAGAATCAGGAAGGCGAAGAAGTCTCTACGCGAGAGCTTAAGAAGGCCCTTCGTGAATGCGTTGACGCTGAAGACAAGCACAAGCCTTTGACTGATGACCAGCTGGTTGCGGAGATGAATAAGCGTGGTTATAAGGTAGCCCGCCGTACTATTGCCAAGTACCGTGATCAGCTTGCGATTCCTAAAGCCCGGCTTCGCAAAGAATTATAATTTTGGTCCGAAAGACAAGTCTCCGGCATCCCCCAATCCCGGGACGATGTAAGAATGGCTGGTAAGTTCTTCATCGACGGCCGCAGTCCAAAGCGTTGTGTTGTCAGGAAATCTTTTCTGAATATATTCTATTGCGTAGATGCTAGAGATGGGGCATACGAAATGGGTGTATGCCGGTTCTCCGCCATCGTCCAGCAGCCTTCTGTATGAAACTTCCAGGGAAGCCCCCGTGGCCAGCATCGTGTCAGCGAGAATAAGTACCTTTCCAGCCAGCGAAGGGCAGGTGCAATATTCGATGTTCACATGGAAGTCATCGCCTTTGTCGTATTTCCTGTATGCCGCGATGAAAGCGTTCTCGGCCTTGTCGAAAATCTCCAATATGCCCTCGTGCAGCGGCAGGCCGGCTCTTAGGATGGTCGCGGCCACGATCTTAGAGTCCGATATGTTCACTCTTGCAGTGGCGAGAGGCGTAGTTATGTCTTTAGGGTGGTAGTCCAGAGTCTTGCTTAGCTCATAAGCGAAGATGTTGCCAAGTTTCTTTAGGTTAGAGCGAAACCTCAGGCTATCTTTCTGGACGTTTCTGTCCCTCATTTGGGCGATGATGTTACCGATGACGGAATTTGAGTCCCCAAGATTGATGACTTTCATAGCTTTTCGAAAATTGATTTCCGAAACACGAAATTAGGGATTATTTCCTTACCATCAAAATTTCAAATCTCTATCACCCTGTCCTCGGCGAAGCTGTAATAACTGTCATCGCTGACGATAACGTGGTCTATCAGAGATATGTCGAACGTCTGTGAAGCTTTCTTCAGCGAAGACGTGACTTCCATATCCATTTTTCCCGGCCTCGGATTAGAAGAAGGGTGGTTGTGCACCAGTATTATTCCGCAAGCTTTCTTGTCCAGAGCCTTCTTCATTATTATTTTAGTGTCCACGGTAGTGGACGTGATGCCCCCCAGGCCTATCATTTCTTTGTGAATGACATAATTCGCCCGATTCAAGAGCAATACCCAGCATTCTTCGTGGTCCAGCCCCTTCATGTGCGGGATCATGATTCTGTACACCATCCCGGCGTTGGTGATGGAATTTTTCTCTATCCCCGGTTCTTCCAAAGCGCATCTTCTCCCCAGCTCGAACGCAGCTGCGATGGCTGCATATTTATTCTTGCCGATGCCGTTCACGCTCGTAATCTGCCCTGGATCCATGCTGGCAATGTCCGAGAGCTTGCCGCCGCTGATTTTCAATAATTTATTCGAGACTTCCAGCACGTTCTCGTCTTTTGTGCCCGAACCTATCAGGATTGCCAGCAGCTCGGCGTTGCTCATCGCTCCAGCTCCTTTAGAAAACATTTTTTCTCGTGGCCTCTCACTTTCGCAATAATCTTTGATTTTCATAGCCAAGTAATTTTTCCCGAGGGCAAGTTTAGCCAAAGCGAACAGAAATATTATATTAAAACAGAAAGACCTTACAAAGATTTTTTTGTTAATGGTAATATTTTTCTTGCTCGAAGCCTGCCGGAATGCAGTATATCGATGATTTTATTTATAGAACAGATTCCTGGCTGGTAATTTCGAGGAATATGAGGTCTTCAGCTTTCCGAACAACTCATCGGTGTAACGAGCGAGTCCAGGCCCTTTCCAAGTGCTGGTGTTAGTTATGAATATCCAGCACTCTCCATCAGGGTAATATTTTATATATGCGCTCGTGCCAGAAAGAGTCCCTGTCCTTGTCCAGCCTTTCTGTGGGTTTGTGTCGTTCCATCCGAGCGAGTAAGTGTTCTCGTCGAAATATTCGGTCATCTGCTTCACGCTATCCTCGCTTATGATATCCGAAACCTCAGGCTTTCCATCAATCGAGGCTACGAAAAGCGCCAGCTCAGGTGCTGAGGCTGCCCAGGCTCCTGCGCCTGATAGTCCAGTGACGTCATTTCCTCCGTAACAACGTTCTACTTTACGCCCGCTGTTATTGAACTCTTCTGCTGGCTCATCGTCTTTGTAGACATAATAACGTACCTCGTCGGGATATTTATCTGCATAATAGTTTCCTGCGATTTTGAAATTTCTGCATCCGGCAGGCCTTAGAACATTCTCTTGAATGTAATCTTCGTAAGTCTGGCCAGAGAGTTTCTCGATTACCATCGAGAGGGCGAGGTATCCGAAGTTTGAATAGAATTGTGATGTCCCTGGCACGAAATTCAGTCGGCGCTTCAGCTGGGTTACCATCAGTTGTTCGTGCGTCGGTACTTCTGTCCAGTGATTCTGCATCATTAGCCATCTGGTAGAGAACATTGGATCTCCGCCACGTCTTGAAAAGCCGCCCTGGTGTCGTAGGAGATGCTCTACCGTGATTTTATAATAGTTCGTGTCTTTTATGGCTGCAGTGAAGGCTGAGTCGTTCAGTATGCCTTGGGGACCGAACACCTTATCCTGTAGCGTAAGCTGTCCCTTTTCTTGCATAACCATTATTCCGGCGGCCGTGATTAGTTTTGATACCGAAGCCACTCTCATTATTTTCCCCGGAACCATCGGCTCACCTTGATCAGCTTCCCCGTAACCTTTGGCGAAGAGCAGGGAGTCGTTGCGCATCACCGCCATCGAGACCCCGTGCAAACCCCAGACGGTCATATATTCATGAACCCTTCTATCCAGGCCATCCAATCCGAGGGAATCGCTCATTTCGTTCGTGAGAGTCGCATTCAGGTCGGCTATGTATTCTGGAAGATCTTCTTCTGAAACCTTGTTCTTTTTAGCTGCCGCCGTGGTGATTATGAACAGGATTACCAGCAAGGCAATGACTGACGCAAGAATTATTCTGGCTTTCTTTTCAATCATATTCCTAAATCAGGCCAGCCTTCTTGCCGAATTCGATGATGAATTCAGCTGTTCCCTCTATTCCTAGCGCCGATGAGTCGATGCATAAATCATAGTCGGTAGAACAGCCCCAGTTCCCGAACGTGAAGAAATTGTAATAAGTCTCCCTTGTCCTGTCGTTCTTTTCTATGAGGCTTTTAGCATCTTCAGGAGATAAATTTGAGCGTTCTGCAACTCTTTTTATCCTATCTTCCATGGGCGCCGTCACGAATACGTCAAGGCATTTCATGTCTCTTAATATGTAGTTCGAGCATCTGCCTACGAAAATAGCTGATCCTTCTTCGGCGATTTTGCGTATCACGTCACTCTGAATCTTAAATAAGTCATTATCCCCTATGTAGTTATGAACGGCTCCGAATCGTCCGGTAACAAAATATGAGGAAAGATTGAAGAGGTTGCGCTTTTCGTCGGTTTTCATGAACAGTTCTTTGCTGAAGCCACTTTCTTCTGCGGCTTTTGAGATTAGTTCCTTATCGTATGCTTTGACGTGAAGTTTCTTGCCTATCTCGTTCGCGACGCCCAGCCCGCCACTGCCAAACTGTCGTCCAACATTTATTATGACACCCATATAATTACCATTTACTAGTCCGTGCGTTGGCGGCACGGCAAGACAAATTTAAGGAAAAGATCTTTAAACGGAAAACCTGCTGCTATTCAGGTTCATCCACCATTTCTATCTCGAAAACGAGCGGCGCATAGCTAGGAATAGAGTTCCCGTTGCCATTATATTGATAACCGTATTGAGACATGAACGCGCAGACGCCCTTCTCATAACGCTTCAGCTGCGAGAGGCAGTATGCGAAGCCAGTCACCACTGAAGAGCTGCCGGAACTCGATGATGAAGAGGAACTCTCAAGCGTGATTTCATTGTAGTTCTCGTTCAGTTGGATTTTGACAGGGGCGTATGTCTTAGATGAAGAATATATTCCATAGAATTTGGCGGTGTCTTCAACAGTGGTGTCGAAGACGAGGCCGTTCAGAAGCTTCCCGGTGTAATTGATGTAGAATGATGTGTCTCTAGGGAGGGTGTTAGTGTCGGACGGTGCTTTAAGTTGTAAATAATAATACCCCGTGAATGAGGAATCCACATCGCTCATGCATTTCAGAGCATATCTTTCGAGCGTGTCTATCTCCCACTGACGGATGTCATCTGTCTTATCCGCCAAGGTAATCGTGTAGATGGCGTTAGAAGCTTTGCTGCTGCCGGAATAGCCTTCGGTAACGTTAAGCCAGCTTGGCACGAGCGCAGTCCTAACCCCGCCTACCTTCATGCCGCTGAGTATTTCCAGCACTCCGACAGGCGTCGTGTAAGCATCGCGCAGATAAGCGTGGGGCCCGTAATAGTACGATTTGTCATAAGTCCCGATCTGCTGAGCTATTTTCGGATAGGTGGTCGCGGAAATCGTCCCGTCCATGCCTGCCACGGTATATTCAATCATGGCGAAATAGTCCTCGTCGCCCAATGCTTCGCCTGTCCCCTCTTTGTCGTCAAGGATATAGATTCCCTTGCCTGTCGGCGTTATGCCGGGGTGGTTGACTTTCATCCAAGCTTCGATGTATTCCTTATTTATCTCATCGCTTGTCTTATCTTTGTTGTCTGCGCATCCACTGACAAGAAGCATCGCAGGGATGGCCGCAAAAGCGTAAAATTCGTTCAAGAAATTTTTCATTACTGTCATTTATTAATTGGCAACGCTCTCAATCCACAAATGGTAAGCCAGAGCGGAATTTTCTGGAATATTTCCTATTATTTTTTTGCCGAAGCCGTAGTCTTGGTTAAACATTATCAGGCATTCCTCGCCGCTCTTGACGCCGATGATTCCATTTTTCAGCCCTTTTACCAGCTCGGCATCGGAGATATTCAAAGTGTCGGCCCTGAAGACTGTCGTGTCGGATAAATTCCACCCTGCAGTCTCGGCAATTTCCCTGCTGTTAGTGGCGAACAGATTGCTATTGCTGATGGATCCTGAAGTAAGGTAATATCCGGCATAGAAGAAGGATACTGTGCCGCCGGAGGAGAGCTCTTCTCCGGTGCCATGCGTGATTGTCACGATAGTCGATCCCTTGGAATGCCGAACCATCACTGTAGAGTCTTTTTGCTGAAAGGAAGAAGCTATCGTAGAAATATATGATTCCTGCTGATTCTTGGCAGTATCCTCTTTCCCGCAAGATGCGAAAAAGAAGATAGTGGCAATGCAGAATATCATGTTATGAAAATATTTCATTCGGCAAAATATTCTTTTGAGGATTTAATAATATAGGATTCTGCCTCTTCGGGGGAAGAAATGTCTTTCCCGAAATAAAGGCTCCCTCCGGCAGCCTGCTCATGCCCTCCGCCATTGAAATATTTCATTGCGAAGGAATTGGCGGAAAATCCCCGTTTAGAGCGTATGGAGACCCTGAATTTAGTGTCTTCCTCTGTTAAGAACATGCTTACGTTGACTTTGGCGAGCGCCAGCGGCATGTTCACGAATCCTTCAGATTCCCCATCCTCGAAGCCATACCGCTCCTGAGTGGATTTATCCAGTATCATGTAGGAAACCCCATTGGCCATTATGGTCATTTTGTCATGGAGCATGAACCCCATCAGGCGCAGCCTGTTTTCTCTGTAATTGTTATAGATGCAGTTAAGGATCTTGTCCCTGTCAACTCCTGCGGCAAGAAGCTCGGATGCCATCGTCAATGTGCTTGGGAAGACTGAGTTCGCGAAATTGTTAGTGTCGGTAGTCATTCCCGTCATAAGCGCATCAAGGCAGCTCTGCGGTAGCTTTTTCAAGTCTCCTTCCACATCGCTCATCTCCTTGAGGGTCCAATAGAGCAGTTCGCTAGTTGAGGAAATGTCGATTTTGGAGATGACAAAATCGAAAGACTCTATGTCTGGATTCAGGTGATGATCTATCAGAATCTTTTTAGCGTTCGAAGTTCTCAGATAATGCTCGGCTCCAGTTACTCTGCTGAATGAATTGCAATCTTGGCAGATTACGAGGTCGCTTGCGGCTATCCATTCCTGGCATTCCTGCGAGGCATCCGAGAAGGGAAAAATAGCATCTCCATCCTCTGCGATGAAAGAGAGAGATGCCGGTATGGCTGTGGGAACTATAAGCGCCGCTTTCTTGCCTTTTATGAGTCGCAGATAACGTAACATGGCGCACCCGCTCCCAATGGCATCGCCGTCCGGATGTGTGTGCGCAGTCACCGTTATCACTGATGAAGCACTGATGATTTTTTCTAATTCTTCTGTTCTTTTCATTGATGAGCAAATTTACAAATTATATTGCATTTCATAAATCAATTTCATAACTTTGTCCTGCATTGGCAGGTATGTCAATATGCTTTTAATTGCAAATCATAAAATTTTAGGATAATGAACAAGGTACTGAACACGATTCTTTGCATCGTTCTTGCGCTATGCGCCGTAGGCTTGATATGGACTATTTATTCCAGCGTCATGGAGCCTGTCCGCTTCGATAGGGAGAAGGCGCAAAGAGAAAAAGTTGCGATTCAGAGACTGAAAGACATCCGTGATCTTCAGGTTGCTTACAAGAGCGTCAACGGCAAGTTCACGGCTTCTTTCGATACTCTAAAGCAATTCTACAACAACGGCCAGATGACCGTGCTCATGCAGATCGGCTCAAATGATGATTCTGCCGCCGTCGCACACACCGAAGCTGTCAAGAAACAGCATAAGAACATTACTCCAGAGGGGCTTTATGACCTTTACAAGCAAGGCGATAAGAATCTGGTTTTTTCTGTAGAGAACAAGCTGGCGGTGAAAGACACCCTGTTCCATAGCAGAAGCGATTTCAACATCAATGCTATCGATGAGGTTCCATTCTGCGAGGATCAAAAGATTGAGATGGATGCCGTCGTTAAGAAAGTGTCTGGCGTGGACGTTCCTTTGTTCGAGGCCAAGCTCCCTTACAAGTCTCTTTTAAGGGGCATGGATAACCAGCTGAGAATCAATCTTGACGCTGATCGTCGTGATCAGGGCAGGTATGAGGGCTTGCAGGTGGGCAGCACCACTGCGCCTAACAATAATGCAGGTAACTGGGAGTAGAAGTGTTTTCTCTTCTGACTCCAAAAGCGGCTTTAGTGCCTGCTGCTTTCTTTGAACCGTCTGCTGCCAGAGAGATACTCTCCGAGACGGTCGAGTTAAGTAAAGAGGATAAAGTAGAATACATCAGCATTAGCGAATATGCAGCTGTGCTGGTGTATTCTCTTTCTGTCGATAATGCCATGACTAGAAGCGTCCCTGGTTATGACGATGAGGACCAGGGGCGAGTGCTTCCAGAGCTGTATTTCATCTTGAAGGATTTGAGGAAACTTCCTGAATATAACAAGGTTGTGGCCTCTTACGCTTACGGCTATCTTCATCTTGGCATCGCCCAAGGAAACAATTTGCTGCTTGCCAACATATTCAAAGCGGATGATTTCACGTGTGCCGAATATTTCATATTCCTGGCTCTAAAAAAACTGCAATTCAATCCGGAAGTCACTAGAATTTGTTTCAGGACGCCTCTCAGCGAAGATGAGAAAATGTCGCTTTATCGTTATTTTAATTCCGTGGAGCAGCTATGAGAATCATAGGTGGAAGGCTGAAGGGACGGCAGATTTGCCCACCGGCTGGGTATAATGCTCGTCCAACCACAGATTTTGCGCGTGAGGGACTTTTCAATGTGCTGGATAATGAATATGACTTTGAGGGGATGACAGTGCTGGATCTTTTCGGTGGCACTGGCGCCGTTGCTTTCGAGTTTGCTTCAAGGGGCGCCGGTAAGGTGTATTCTGTTGAAATGGCCCGTGAGAACGCAACTTTCATTAAGACCGAGGCAGCCAAGCTCGGCTTGGACAATGTCGTCATGGTGAGGGATAATGTTTTCGATTTCCTGACAGTCTGCCACGAAAAGTTCGATATTATTTTTGCTGATCCGCCGTATGCGATGGAGGGTTTGGAAACGCTGCCAGACAAAATTTTCGAGAGAAATATCCTTTATGACGGCAATTATTTCGTCCTGGAGCATGGGGATGAGCATTCTTTTACCAGTCATCCTTATTTTAAGAAAGAGAAGCGGTACGGCCGCGTCCACTTCTCTTTCTTCGTAAAATAACATCCTCCGGAGGTCATCTTGAGCGACTTAATAATGTGCCGCTCGACCGCATCTGCCATGAGCGATCTCTTCCTATTTTATCAGGTTCCCTAGTATGGAACGGGTTAGCTCGCGCGTGATGGTCCTGGTGGCTGCAGAAGTTGCGTTCTTGGCAACTCTTCCGGCCTGAGTCTTGACAGAAGTCTTGCTGCCTTTCTTCCCGGTGACCTTATTGGATACGGCATTGCCCACGCTGGTCGCGACTGTGGCTGTGACGGCAGTGAAGATTGCCTTGCCAACTTTCCCCCAGATGCTGGCCTTTGGCCTGCCGGCAGACTTATCGCCTGGCTGATTTTCCTCAACGGCTTCTTGTGCCTCGTCTTGTTGTTTTTCTTCCTCTGCCATTTTTAGAAGCTGCTCATAAGCAGAGATGTTATCTACAGGCGTATCATATTTCCCGTAAATGTTTGATGACTTGATTATCTGATCTCTCTGAGCAGGCGTAATGGCCCCTATCTGGCTCAGTGGGAACAGAATTCTCGCTTTCTGAACTATTCCGGGAGCGCCTTTCTCGTCTAGGAATGAAACCAGGGCCTCTCCAGTTCCCAGGTTGGTGATGGCCTGGGACGTGTCGAATGCAGGGTTGGCTCTGAAGGTCTCGGCGGCTACCTGCACGGCTTTCTGATCTTTTGGCGTGAAGGCTCGTAGGGCATGCTGTACCCTGTTGCCCAGCTGCCCTAGGATGGTTTCAGGAATATCGGTAGGGCTTTGAGTAACGAAGTACACGCCCACGCCCTTGCTTCTTATGAGTCTAACTACCTGTTCTATCTTGTCTACGAGGGCCTTGGAGGTGTCCGCAAATAAGGTGTGAGCCTCATCAAAGAAGAATACCAGTTTCGGCATATCCAGATCGCCGACTTCCGGCATAGTGGCGTAGAGTTCTGAAAGCAGCCAGAGCAGGAAAGTAGAATAGAGCTTTGGCTTCATCATAAGTTTGTCTGCGGCAAGGACATTCATTATGCCTTTCCCGTTAGCGGTAGTCTGGAGAAGATCCTTAATGTCGAACGAGGGTTCCCCGAAGAATTTGTCTCCGCCTTCGTTCTCGAGAGTCAGCAAAGACCTTTGAATGGCTCCTACTGACGCTGGTGCTATATTCCCATATGTGGATGTATATTCCTTTGCATGTTCAGAAACATAGTTCAGCATCGAGCGCAGGTCTTTAATGTCTATGATCAGAAGTCCTAGCTCGTCTGCCACTCTGAAGACCACGTTCAGGACGCCTTCCTGGGTCTCATTCAGCCCGAGGATGCGGGAAAGTAGCTGAGGCCCCATTTCAGAGACCGTGCACCTCATCGGGTGCCCTTGCTCGCCGAAGACATCGAAGAACCTGACAGGACACCCGCCGAATTTAGGATCGGTGATGCCGAATTCCGCCATTCGTTTTTGGATGAAACCATTCATGGCTCCACTCTGTGATATTCCAGAGAGGTCGCCTTTCATGTCGGCCATGAAGCAAGGCACGCCTGCCTGAGAGAATGTCTCTGCCATGACTTGAAGCGTCACTGTCTTGCCAGTGCCAGTAGCACCTGCAATTAGTCCGTGTCTGTTGGCCATCTTGCCGACGATGGAAAGCGGCCCTTCTTGGCAATGGGCTATCCAAAGCCCTTTTTCTGAATCGTACATATTAGAATGTGGTTTTATCAATTACAAATTTAAACATTTATGGTATATTTGCATTCATCAAGATCGAAAGAACTAAACACCAAATTTACAGCATTATGAAAATCAAACTCTTTACGGCCATTGCCTCTATCCTTGCAATTTCAAGCATGGCTTCGGCTCAGCAATGGGCCCCTTCAGGAGACAAAATCAAGACGAAATGGGCAGAAGAAGTTTCCCCTGCCAATGCTCATCCTGAATATCCTCGCCCACAGATGGTACGTTCCGACTGGAAGTCGCTGAACGGGTTGTGGGAATATTCTGTCATATCCAAATCCGCCCAGCAGCCAGATGAGTTTCAAGGCAAGATTCTCGTTCCTTTTGCCGTAGAATCATCTCTCTCCGGAGTAGGGAAGACTGTTACGCCTAACGACGCCATCTGGTACAAGACGACTTTCACTGTACCTTCTTCATGGAAGGGAAAGGAGATAGTGCTGCGTTTTGAGGCAGTGGACTGGAGGGCAGACGTAATGGTGAATGGTGTCCAGGTTGGTACTCATACCGGCGGTTATACTCATTTCGCTTTCGATGTGACTCCTTACCTCAAGAGTGGTGCTAATACATTGGTTCTGAAGGTACTGGATGCGACCGACAATGATTTCCAGCCTCGTGGAAAGCAGGTGCTGAAACCTTCAGGAATATGGTATACCGCAGTTTCTGGAATATGGCAGAGCGTATGGCTGGAACCTGTTGCTAAAACACATATCACCGACTATTATGCGGTTTCTAATATTCACGACGGCACTCTGGACCTTAACGTCTCCGTCTGTGGGGCGCATGAAGGCGACATTGTTAAGGTGTCTGTGGTTGACGGCGGGGTTGGTTTCTCAACAGAGACCGATCCGTACGCCAAGGTGGTGACTGAGGCTCAGGGGCTTCCTGGGAATACCGTGTCTCTGACTATTCCGGACGCAAAACTATGGTCTCCGGATTCTCCGTATCTGTATGGCCTTAAGATTCAGGTTCTTCGCGGAGGCAAAGTCCTGGACGCAGTCAAAGGCTATACGTCTCTGAGGGAAGTTTCCGTGTACAATAAAAATGGCAATACTAAACTGCTTGGCCTCAATGGCCAGCCAATCTTCATGTACGGACCTCTGGATCAGGGCTGGTGGCCGGACGGGCTTTATACGGCGCCTACCGACGAGGCTCTGAAATATGATATCGTGAAGACAAAAGACTTCGGCTATAACATGATCCGTAAGCATATTAAGGTAGAGCCATCCCGCTGGTTCTATTACTGCGATCAGCTAGGCATGCTTGTATGGCAGGATATGCCTTCTTTCGGAGACAATCATTTGAACAAGTGGGGAATATTCAATTACGACGAAGGCACGGATTTCCCTGCCACTCCTCAGGCTAAGGCAAATTATTATAAGGAATGGGGCGAGATAATGAATCAGGTGAAGAAGTTCCAGTGCATAGCCGTGTGGGTTCCTTTCAACGAGGCGTGGAGTCAGTTCGACACTCGTTCCGCCATTGATTTCACCAGGGCTCAGGATCCGACTAGGTTAATAAACATGGCTTCTGGCGGAAACTGGGTGAAAGACTGCGGAGACATACTCGACAATCACCACTATCCTTATCCTGCCATGAGGCTGTGGGACAAGAACATGATTAACGTCCTGGGCGAATATGGCGGAATCGGCCTGCCGCTGGAAGGCCATCTGTGGCAGACTGATCGCAACTGGGGCTATGTGCAGTACAAGAATGGGGATGAGGTTTTAAAAGAATATGCGGCTTTCGCCGAAATCCTGAAGACCTTGGTTCGCCAGGGCTGCTCTGCCGCTGTCTACACTCAGACGACTGACTGCGAAGGCGAGGTGAATGGCCTCATGACCTACGACAGGAAGGTGATAAAGATGGATGAAGCTAAGCTTAAGGCTGCCAATGAGGGCGTCATCAAAGCTTTCCAGGAATATCACAACAAGAAATAAGGTTCAATGTACTTATAACGATGAAGGCTGACCTCGAAAGGCCAGCCTTCATTATTATCGGTGCCCTTATTCATGGGCGGAGTGTCTACACTCTCTGTCCGTAAGAGCGGTCAGTGGTGTTGACGGTGATCTTGTCGCCTTGGTTGATGAAGAGCGGAACCATGATTTTGGCTCCAGTCTCCAGGGTGCACTCCTTAAGAGCCGATGTTGAGGCGGTGTTGCCTTTCACTGCTGGCTCGGTATAAGTCACTTCCAATGTAACGTATGTAGGAAGCTCGCATGTGAGGCATTTCTCCTCTGGCTCTACGACGAACATCATTTCAACGTGCTGTCCCTCTTTCATGAGGTCTGCGTTCTCAACCGCATCTTTCGGGAGATGAATTTGTTCGTAGGTCTCTTCGTGCATGAAATTGTAACCGTCCTCGTCGGCATAGAGGAACTGGTAAGGACGTCTCTCGACATCGATAGTGTCTATCTTCGCTCCTGCCGTGAATGTGTTCTCGAGGATTCTTCCGTTTTCTAGATTACGGAGTTTCGTCTTTACGAATGCTGGGCCTTTTCCAGGTTTCACATGCTGGAACCATACTATCATGCATGGTTTTCCATTGTAGCTGAGATATAGGCCGTTCTTAAAATCTGCTGTTGTTGCCATAGATATATCAGTAAATAAATATTCGAAAATGTTGAATTGCAGACATTTCGGCTGCAAATTTACATAAATGCGATTTCTATTCAAAATTTTTTTAAGTCTGCCTTAGAGCGAGCCGATTGCTTTGGATGTTTCTTCTAGGAGCCAGCGTGGGGTGGAAGTGGCTCCGCAGATGCCGACGTGGTCACCGTCGCGGAACCACTCAGGCAGAATCTCGGCAGGGCTGGAAATGTGATGCGAGCGAGCGTTGCGAGATTGGCAAAGGTTGAAAAGAACCTTGCCATTGGAGCTGGACGCGCCTGAAACGAATATGATTACGTCGTGAGATGCGGCAAACTCAGCGAGTTCTTCGTGCCTGGATGCCACCTGAGAGCAAATCGTCTCATGGATTTCAAGTGCCCCGTCCTGGATTGGGTCTTGTCCTGTGACTTCCTCAATTTTGCTTTTAAGGACAGAGCAGATATCCTTATATTCATCGGGACTCTTTGTCGTCTGTGAGAAAATGGCGATTGGCCGCTTGAGATCCAAGGCTCCGCTTTCCAAAGCCTTCAAAAGCATATTCATGTTTTCTATGACCGATGCGTCGCTTCCGACCTGCCCGACCAGCCCTAGCACTTCAGCATGGCCGATTTTGCCAAAAATCACGATCTGGCCCCCTATGGGATGAATCTTTGAATATGTTTCCTTGATGCTGCGCTGGAGCCGGAGCACCACAGGACAGGTGCAGTCTATTACATTGACCCCCAGGCTCTTAAGCTTTGCATATGTCTCTGGAGGCTCCCCATGCGCCCTTATGAGCACCGTCTCGTCATCCGCAGAAAGCTGTTCTTCATCAGAGATGGTCTCCAGCCCTTTCCTATGCAGCCTCTCCAGCTCTGCCTCATTATGCACTATAGATCCCAGCGAGTACAATTTGTGCCCGCCAGAAAGGAACTTTTCAGCTTTCCCGATGGCGTTTATCACCCCGCCGCAGAACCCTGAATGCTTCTCTATCTCAACCGAAAGTTGCATGCTTATCTCTGAGAACGCCTAAGAAATTATTCCAGTATTCCGAATTTGCCTTGCAGAAGACCGCGGAACCAGACAGTTTCTTCATGGAGGGTCATGTCGGAATTGTCCAGCACGAAGGCATCTGCGGCTTTGGATAGAGGAGAAGCCTCTCTATGCGAGTCAATATAATCTCGCTCCTCTATATTCTTTATCACATCCTCCATCTTCGGATTCTGTCCCTTTCCGACCATTTCGTCAAAGCGCCGCCGCGCCCTCACCTCGGAAGTCGCAGTCATGAATATCTTGACTTCTGCATTTGGGAACACAGTCGTGCCAATGTCTCTGCCATCCATTACCACACGCCTCCGGCGGCCAAACTCATGCAGAAGGCTGTCGACATATTCACGGACGAAAGGAATCGCCGAGACAGGACTCACGTGACTGGAAACACCCATCGTGCGAATCTCCTTCTCCACGCAGCGGTCTCCGATGTAGGTTCCCTCCGGGCCGAAGCTGATTTTCTCTCTCCCAAGAGACTCATGAAGCTTCTTTTCGTCGATGTCTCCATTCCCATCAATCATCCCATTCTCCATGGCATGTAAGGTGACAGCCCTATAAAGTGCCCCGGAATCGAGGTATAGTAAAGAATATTCCTTAGCTATGAGCCTGGCAAGAGTGCTCTTGCCGGTTGAAGAAAAGCCATCTATGGCCACGATAATGTCTGGTATCTGCATAACGCAGCAAAATTAAGAAATTTAAGGTAAATTTGCGTGTTTTTTGCAGTTGCTTGGAGGTGAAATGAAAATACTAATTGTAGACGATGAAAGAGCGATCAGGAACTCTCTTAAGGAGATTCTGACCGATGAGGGCTATGATGTTGACCTGGCAGAAGACGGGCCGACTGCCTTGGCCATGGTAGATAAAGAAAAATACGATGTCATCTTCTGTGACATCAAGATGCCTGGAATGGATGGAACGGAGGTGCTGGACAAACTTGTCGCAGACGGGATTGATTCGGCGATCGTGATGATCTCCGGCCACGGAGACATCGACACTGCGGTGGAATGCATCAAGAAAGGGGCGTTCGATTTCATCCAGAAGCCGCTTGACCTGAATAGAATCCTTATTACTATCAAGAATGCTTCTGAGCGGACGACTATCATCAACGAGAACAGGACCCTCAAGAAGAAGGTCTATGGCCAGCAGATGGTGGGGGATTCGGAAGCTATGCAGCATATTCGTGACATTATCGCCAAGGTGGCGCCTACGGATGCCAGGGTGCTGATCATGGGCGCAAACGGAACCGGTAAGGAATTAGTAGCCAGAAGCCTGCACGAGCAGAGTTCTCGCAGCGCCATGCCTTACATAGAGCTTAACTGCGCAGCTATTCCTTCAGAACTTATTGAGAGTGAGCTTTTCGGCCATGAAAAGGGAGCCTTTACTTCTGCAATCAAGCAGCACAAAGGCAAATTCGAGCAGGCTGATGGCGGAACGCTGTTCCTGGATGAAATCGGGGACATGAGCTTGGCTGCGCAGGCGAAAGTGCTGCGCGTGCTTCAGGAACACAAACTCTCTCGCGTTGGCTCAGATAAAGACATAGCGGTGGATGTGCGAGTAATTGCCGCTACGAACAAAGACCTCAAGAAAGAAATAGAGAAAGGCAATTTCAGGGAAGATCTCTATCACAGGCTTAGCGTGATAGTAATCCAGGTGCCTTCGCTCGACGAGAGGAAGGATGACATCCCGCAGCTCGTGGATTATTTCGTGCAGCAGATAAGCACTGAATCAGGAATGCCTGTGCGCAAATTCTCTGATGAGGCAATCAAGATGCTTCAGGGAATGAGCTGGACAGGGAACATCAGAGAGCTGCGCAATGTCGTGGAGCGGCTGATGATACTTGGCGGCAATCCTGTGAGTGCACAGGACGTGAAAGATTACGTCAGCCCGATTCAATAATCAGCTTTTCTTATCAAGAGTTATTGCTTTCTGCAGAGTGTTGTCCACGCTCATGTACAGCTTGTAGAAGGCGTTATCTCCCAGTTTAGAATACCTTCCGATCAACGCCCTCAGCTGAGGAATAAGGTATGACTGAGTCTCTTCCCATTCCTTCTGCGAAGCTGTGATTCCATCTTTTGCGGCGGCATACTGCCTGAAGGCGGACGGAATGTTCATTTTATCCAGTTCTTTCTCCAGAACATTGAAATCGCCGATGCTGGAGAGGGTGTTCTTATATTTATCGAACATTGCTGAGGCGAACCTCATCTGCGTGGTTTTCTTGTTGCATGCGATGAAGAAATCGCTGGCTCTTGTAGTGTCCAGAGGTACGAAAACGTCTGGCACTATGCCGCCACCGCCGTAGACCGTCCTTCCGCCGACGGTCTTGTGAATGTCCGAAGTGTCAACCTTGATGCTGTCTGCCACTAGCATCTCTCCCTCTGAATACCTCTTATAGATTTCCAGCTGATAGTCATCTGAATATGGCTTCTGAATGCACCTGCCAGATGGAGTGTAATATCTTGCCACGGTGAGCCTGATGCCGGAGCCGTCGCTGAAATATATCGGTTCCTGAACGAGACCCTTGCCGAAAGAACGGCGCCCAACGATAGTCCCCCTGTCGTTGTCTTGCATTGCACCGGCGAATATCTCGCTAGAGGATGCTGTGTTCTCATCGATGAGGACTGTCAGCTTCACGTCTTTGAGTAGTCCGTTCCCATCGGCCTTGAAGTCTTCTTTCTTTCTATGCAGTCCCTGCATATAGACTATCTCGTCGTCCTTGTCCAGGAACATATTCGAAAGTCTTATCGCCTGGTCGAAATAGCCCCCGACGTTTTGGCGCACGTCGAAAATGAGCTTCTTCATGCCCAGAGACAGAAGTTCCTGCGCAGAAGCCTGGCACTCTTCGAATGTTGTCCTGGAGAATTTAGTGAGCCTGATGTAGCCCAGTTCGTCATTTATCATGAAGGCTGCATCTACGCTGTGGAGCGGAATCTTGCCTCTGGTAATTTCAAAAGGGATTTGCTCGCCATTGCGACCTATCAATATATTCACTTTTGAACCAGATGGCCCCTTAATATGTCGCACCATGCTATCCTGAGGATAGTGAACGCCGGCAATATTCAGGCTGTCTACCTTTAATATCCTGTCACCAGGCTGCAACCCGACTTTTTCGGAAGGGCCGCCGGCAATGACTTCGAGCACTATCGCAGTGTCATTCGGTACGTTGAACTGGATGCCGATGCCGTCGAAATTGGCCGCTAGGTCGCTTTCTGCTTTTTCCAGCTGAACCGGAGGCATATACACGGAATGAGGATCCAGCTCTGCCAATGCAGCCTCTATTGCCGCGTCGGTGACATTCCCGTGATTTATAGTGTCTACGTAATTCTTGTCGAGCTGATCCAGAACCAGATCGATTTTCGACCAATTCTTATTCTGGACATTGTAGATGCGTTTCTTGAAAGCCATCGTGTACACTGTCATGGCCAGAAGAATCCCCACGATTATGCCCAGAAAAGCGATTATTATTGAAGAAATATGCTTCATCAGTCAATTTTTTCTACTTCAATGCCTGCCCTTTTCAGCAAGTCTATCCCATCAGTAAGCCTGTATTCGTCTCTGTAAACCACCCTTTTAATGCCAGCCTGGATGATTAGCTTCGAGCACTCGATGCAAGGAGATGCGGTGACGTACAAAGTAGCCCCGAGGCTGCTGTTGCCCGACTTGGCAACTTTCGTGATAGCGTTTGCCTCAGCATGCAGCACATAAGGCTTCGTTACCCCATTCTCATCTTCGCAGACGTTCTCGAAACCGGAAGGGGTGCCATTGTAGCCATCGGAGATGATCATCCTGTCCTTGACCAGAAGTGCTCCAACCTGACGACGCTTGCAATAAGAATTCTTCGCCCAGACGCAGGCCATCTCCATGTATCTCTCGTCGAATTTCTCCATTATTTGTTCCTCTGATAAAGGTATCTCTTTATGCTGCTCTTAGGAGTCCTTTCGAAGTCTTCAGGCATGAATTCCATCTTCCTTATCTGAGCATAGCTAGGAAGTTCTGTGTTGATCTGCGGGAGCAGGCCGGAAAGAACTTTCTCCAGATCCTCTCGGTTGAGCCCGTTAAGCTCGGCTCTGTGGTAGTCAGGGTAGATGAGGGCGGTGAGGCCGCCATTGTCCTCGATGACTAGAGAATCCACTACGTAGGCGACGCTGTTTATCACGCTCTCCAGCTCCTCTGGATAGATGTTCTGTCCGTTAGGCCCAAGGATCATGCACTTGGAGCGGCCTCTGATGAACAGATACCCATCCTTGTCGATTACGCCCATGTCGCCTGTCCTCATCCATCCGTCTTCGGTGAAGAGGTTTTTCGTGGCCTCAGGATTCTTGTAATATCCTAGGGTGACATTCGGCCCCTTGCATTGGATTTCCCCATCTATGTTCTCTGGATCGGAGGAGTCAATCCTGATCTGCATGTTCATTGCCGCCCTGCCGCAAGAATACAACTTCTTCTTGTCGTGATGGGCGTATGTTATTATAGGGGCGCATTCAGTCATGCCATAACCAACGGTGTACGGGAATCCGATGTTGTAGAAGAATTTCTCTATGTCTTTATTGAATGCGGCTCCGCCAAGGATCACCTCCTCGAAGTTGCCACCGAATGCTTCTCTGAGCGAGGTGTTTATCTTCTTCTGGATTACCTTATCTATGACGGGCATTTTCAGGAGCGTCTTCATCGTGCCCCTTTCTACTACTTTCTGCAAATTGGACTTGTAGACTTTTTCGATGATCAGAGGCACTGCGATGATTATGTCCGGCTTGACCTCACCCAGAGCTTGCAATATGATTTTCGGGCTAGGGATTCTGGTGAGGAAATGCACGTGCGCCCCGATTGACATCTCGAAGAAGAACTCGAACATCATTCCGTACATGTGAGCCAGAGGCAGCATAGAGACGACGTTGGTCTTGTTGTTCAGCGAAGGCATGGCATCCTCGTGGGCGAATTGAAGATTCGAGAATATCGCCCTGTATGGCACCATGACGCCTTTTGAGAATCCGGAAGTCCCGGACGTGTAATTTATCATCGCCAGCTCGTTAGGCGAGTCCTGATAATAGTGTAAGTCTTCCGGAAGGAATGCGTTAGGGTGCCTCTGCCCGAAATATTCATTCATATGCTCGCGGGCTTCCATTATGCGAGGCACCTTGGCGTAGAGCACCTGGAAAGTGTTGATTCTTACGATGGCGAAGACCCCAGGCATTTCGTCGGGGAGAAGGTTTTCCCAGATGAAATCATCCACGAACAGCACTCTGGCCTCGGAATGGTTTACCAGGTAATGTATGTTGCTTGCCTTGAAATCGGCGAGGATAGGCACGGCCACAGCTCCGTAAGTAATGGTTGCCAGGAAGCTGACTGCCCAGTTGATCTGGTTCTTCGCGCAGATGGCTACCTTGTCACCTTTGTGCAAGAAGCATTTCTCGAACGCTATGTGAAGTTTTTCTATGCGCCTTGCCACGTCTCTGTAACACAGCGTAGTGCCTTGGTAGTTGGACAGCGCCATTCTTTCCCAGTTCTCTCTGAAACTGTTCTCCAAAAGTTTGTTAACGGATTTGAACTGAAATTCTCCCATATTCTATTTCTTAATTTTAAAATTTCTTTCTTTGCCATCGTAGCAAGTAGCCACGAATGAGCCTTTCCCGTCGAACTCCACCTTGCTGTCGGGTCTTATCATCTTCTCTCCCTCATTATTGACAAGGCTTTCCCCTCCCATGAACGGAAAGACGAGAGTCTGCCTGGAAGTCCTGACTATCCAGTAGTTTTCCTTTCCTGCTTTTTCCAGCTCAGGAAGCTGCTTAATAGTCTCGCTTACCTTGATGCCTTTCCATCCGTCAACTTTTTCTCCATGAAGGTTTAAGAATCCGACTGTATTATCTTTGAAGAGCACCATGGCCCTGTAGCCATGAGCCCCCGTCAAGTCGTAAATCTTAGGCCCTAATGCAATTTCCTTGCCCAGGCCTATTGGGAAACCGCTTACGAAACGGCCCAGCCTGTCGAGCAGGTAAAGCTTTGAGCCTGCGGCAAATAGAAATTGCAGCTTGCCATTATTGTAGTAGTCGATAGTCTCCGCATATCCGCAGATATCCTCTTTGAACGGAATGCCCCAGAGGTCCTTTCCGTTCTCGTCCTGCAAGCATATTGACTTATGACTGTTTTGATAAAGTTTATTTTCTTTGCCCGTGGCGCTATTCTTTACGGTGAACGGCCCGGAAGGCACAATGACGACCGTGTCTCTATCTATGGAAGGAGCCTTGCTCTTCGTCACGACGATTCGATCTACGTTGAGATTCAGGCGAACCACGCCATCCTGAAATACCCCGCTGAGGAACAAAGGAGCATAAGTGGTTCCCTTCAATATATTCCTGAAAGCCATCGCCATCGGCTTCGAAAAAGTTGCGTCGAGCAGGGCAGGATCCTCTCCCATTGAATAGTATGAAAAGAATGCGCAGTTCTTCTGTGGCACTCTGGACTTAAAGCCGCAGTCGTCCAGGAAGCCTGCGAGACTCTCATTCATGAAATCAGGTTTGGAATACTCTTTCAGCGCCGTGCTGTCCCCAATTATCATCCAGCCGTCTTTCAAGATGCAGGAACTTTCGTCATCGGCTTTGAATATGCTTCCGAACAGGGCTTGCGCAAAGCCCGGAGCTGCATAATTGTTTATCCCTTTCCTCATTTTCATTTCTTTGCCTGGGCGGATGAGCAGAAACTGGCAGAGCCGGTCCTCGATGTGCATTCCTGCGATAGCAACTTCGTTAATATTCAATTGCTTAGCCCATTCTTCGGCATCTACGTCATATTCCTCTTCCTGTTCTTTCAGTACTGACTCGAATTTGTCCAGCTTCGCCTGAGAGTCGAGATAGCTTCTATAAGCTTTTGAATACGAGATTATGCTGCTTATAGGCAGAGAAAGGGCGTAATCGGCGTTGGAAGGGAGCACTTTCGCCACTGTAGGAGCAATGCCGCTGCAGTGTTGCAGCACGTTCATGTACCACGAGGGGTCTGAGCTGTAAATTATGGCTCCGTGCGCCTCAATGCCTTTCTCAGAGTGCGAATCTATCGTGAACGCAGACCATTTTGAAATCTCTTTTATGAAGGAAGCCTTACCATGATGCTTCCGAGAAAAGAAAGCATCGATGATTTTATCTGAATATGCGTTAGAAATGAATATGATGTCTTCGCCTGCGGCAGTAGAAGCTATGTCCCTGAATCCATCTGATTCAAGGATGGAGTGCCCTGAGGACTGATGCCTGATAGATGAATTCACTATGGTCTCGGAAGGCGAAATCATTATCTTGCCGTCCTTCGTTTTGTGGGCGAGGTGAAGCGTGTCGGCATTACCTAATAGCCTGCTTATGTCAACGTTTGCTGAGTCTGCCATCGCTTTGCTGGCATCAATGACCAAGAGCGGAGGCATGTCCTTGCTATAATGAATGGAAATAACTGCATCTGATTTTTCCAGGCTAGGGTAGCGGTCCGCAAGCAGTTTGTCGAAGAACCCCGAGAACAGCTGGCTGAAGGCTGCTGTGGAATCGCAAGCGTATTCCGCAGCCCTCTTGAAATCCTTGACGCAAAAGACTATTGCCGCATCTGAAGGCACGCAGGTAATCAGCGGATGGCTTGCCTGAAAATCAGTGACTTCGATAACCTCTCTCTCTTTGTAGAGAAAATTGATTGCAACTGCGATAGCCGCAATTATCACCACGGCAATCGATATCAATGCGATTATGGTCTTCTTACTCATTTCTCACTGGGCTATGAACATGTAGACAATATTCCCAACCTGTCTGGCAGGGGCGGAAGTCGAAGCTGAGAACCTTGAAAGCTTGGCGGCTCTTATGGCAAAATCCCGAAGGCATTTATCATCGGAAGACACATCTTCCTGAATTTTAGCGCTGATGACGCTTCCCTGCGGGTTAACTGTGATGATTACCGTCACATAACCTGCACCGAGGCATCTGTATGCTGGAATCGACAACCTGCTGGCCTTCCGTCCTTCAAGTTCGTAAGACACTACGGACGGCCCCTTGTAAGCATCTTTGGAGCTGGCCTCTTCTTTCTTCGGCTGAGGCTTGTTCACTGCGACGTAATCTTCGTCATCATCCTCGACCTTGAATCCACTTTTCAGCTCTTTGTCCAGTTTTTCCGCTTCTTTGTAAAGCTCCTCGGCGTTCGTATTCCTGTCGTCCTTCAGAGCCCCTCGGTCTACAGCTATATTCCTCACTGGCACGCCTGCTGATGACTCAAGCATCTGGTTAATCTTCTCGGCAACCTCTTCTTTCAGGTTCATCTCTTTCTGAACCTGTTCCTTTGCCTCCTGCTTAGAAAAGTCTATTACGAATGTATCTCCCTTTCTAATGGCAGACCCGATTTGGCAGACAAGGAGTATGATAAGCAATCCGAGATGGAATATCACGGTTATGTAGAGTCCTGCCTTATCTCCTTCGTCGGGTTTTCTCACGGCTGTTATTTTTTCATCTTGTCCCTGAGTGATTTCTCGATAGTGGCAGAAATCATATCTATTGCCACTTTGTTTAGGCCGCCTTGAGGCACTATGATGTCTGCATAGCGCTTGCTTGGCTCTATGAACTGCAAGTACATCGGTTTCACGGTCTTCTGATACCGCTCCATGACGGTTTCAAGCGTCCTGCCCTTCTTAAGTATGTCCCTGGAGAGGACCCTCAGCAGCCGGTCATCATCATCAGCGTCCACATAAATTTTTATGTCCATCTGATCCCTGAGTTTCTTGCATGTGAATATAAGAATGCCTTCTATGATGATTACCTCTGCAGGGTTTACGGTTACGGTCTCAGTCTTGGATCTGGAGCATGTGATGTAGGAATATACCGGCTGCTCAACCGATCTGCCTTTCTTCAGCTCTTTAAGCTGCTCGCAGAGCAAATCGAAATCTATCGCATCTGGATGATCGTAATTGATTTTCAGCCTCTCTTCCATCGGAACATCGCTGGAGTCCTTATAGTAAGAGTCTTGTGGAATAACCACGACGCGTTCTTTCAGCTTCTTGGTGATTTCGTTCACGACCGTTGTCTTCCCAGAGCCGGAACCTCCGGCTATTCCTATCACTAGCATATTCGTAAAATATTAGAATTCAGCATTTTTCGGAGTTCTTGGGAATGGGATGACATCCCGGATGTTCGCCATTCCGGTAACGAAGAGCAGCAGCCTTTCGAAGCCAAGGCCGAAGCCGCTGTGTGGCACCGTGCCAAACCTCCTGGTGTCGATGTACCACTCCAGATTCTTACGGCTCATGTGCAGCTCGTCGATTCTCTTCTCGAGTTTTTCCAAAGATGCCTCACGCTCTGAGCCTCCGATTATCTCACCAATCTTCGGGAACAACACGTCCATTCCGCGGACTGTCTTCCCGTCTTCGTTCTGCTTCATGTAGAAGGCCTTTATGTCTTTAGGAAAATCAGTGAGGATTACAGGCTTGCCGAAGTGCTGCTCTACGAGGAAGCGCTCGTGTTCGCTCTGGAAATCCGTTCCCCAATGCACTGGGAACTCGAATTTGTGACCATTCCTCACTGCTTCTTCCAAGATATCCACGGCCTCGGTGTAGGTCACTCTCTGGAACTGAACCCCAAGCACGCTGCGAAGCCTCTCGATGAGGCCGTCATCGTATTTGTCGTTGAGGAATTTCAGATCGTCCATGCAGTTGTCCAAAGCATACTGCACCAGATATTTCACGAATTCCTCTGCAAGAGCCATGTCGTCGGAAATATCGTAGAAGGCCATTTCTGGCTCTATCATCCAGAATTCAGCAAGATGCCTAGGCGTATTCGAGTTTTCTGCCCTGAAAGTAGGACCGAACGTGTAAATCTCGCCCACTGCCGTTGCTCCCAGTTCTCCTTCAAGCTGGCCGCTTACGGTCAGGCTCGTTCTTTTCCCGAAGAAATCCTGGCTGTAATCTATTTTCCCGTCCTTCATCGGAACCTTTGTGAGGTCTAATGTCGTTACTTCGAACATGTCTCCAGCTCCCTCGGCGTCAGACTCTGTGATGAGTGGCGTGTTCAGGTAAACGAAACCTTTGTCGTTGAAGAACTTATGAATAGCAAAAGCCATATTGTGGCGTATCCTCAGTATGGCGCCGAACGTGTTTGTCCTAGGACGCAGGTGGGCCACTGTCCTAAGATATTCAAGAGAAGTGTCTTTTTTCTGAAGAGGGTACCTTACAGGGTCGCATTCGCCAAGGACCTCAATCTCCTCTGCCTGTATCTCGACTGCCTGCCCGCTTCCCACCGACTCAACTAATTTTCCTCTGACAGCAAGGCTTGAACCCGTGGTCACTTTCTGCAACAGAGATTCCTCGAATTTCGAGGTATCTGCCACTATCTGGATATTATAAATAGTAGAACCGTCATTAAGGGCGATGAATTTAATTTGCTTGTTGCCTCTCTTCGTCCTTACCCAGCCCTTTGCGAGCACTTCCTGACCCGGCTCACTTTTTAAAAGATCCTTAACCTTAGTCCTCTTAATCGTTTCCATGATGCTTTTGAATATAATTGAACAAAGATAACATAAAAACTTCAAGTTTTGAATATAAAAAGAGGAGACCATCGGGCCTCCTCTTTTAAGAATATGTCGATTCAGAATTATTTGTTCTGATCTCTGTTGGCAGCGTACATGATCTTAAGCGCGGAGCAGCGTCTCAGCTCTTGCTTTACATCTGTCACGATGCCCATTCGCACATCTCTGTCCGCCTTTATTGACACAGTCATTAGCTGACGGTCAGCCTCGCTCATAGCCTCGCGTTCGGAAGCTATGAAATCCCTGATGTCATCAACGGTCTTGAAAGAGTCATTCAGCTGGATACGAGCATCTGTACCATACTGCCCCTGATATTGAGCATTAGGGGAGCCAATATAGATGTAGGAAGCCAGATCCTTTCTCTCAAGTTTAGCAACCTCTGTAACTGAAGGAAGCTTAACCTTGACCTTGACTTCGGTGGAACGCATCTGCGTAGTCACCATGAAGAAGAACAGAAACATGAACACGATATCGGAGCTTGTTCCGATTTCCGGCATGTCTTTCTTACCACTTCTTTTAAATATTGCCATAGGTTTTTTCCTCCTCAATTACTTTTTGTTGACATCCTTAGGTTCTGCCTCGGAAATGTTCTGTGGAATAGCGTCCCTGACGATTTTCTGCTGATCTTCGGTAAGCGCCGAATAACGTCTGCCGAAGTGTTGTCTTGAGAAATCGTCTCGGATTTCATTGATTGCCTTCACGAGTTCGTTCTGAACATGTATGTAAGCATCATAGCTGGTTCCACGGTCATTCTGAAGTGAAATAACGCCTTTTGAGACAGGATAAGTTCCGAATCCCTCGATCTCCTTATTCTCCCTTTCTGGAAGTTTCGGGTCGTTATTCGGGTTCGTGAGGAATTCCTTGATCTTATCTTTAAGCTGACTAACATCCATTGGCTGGTCACCGGCAAACAATCTATCACCAGAGTTGATTCTCACGATGATGATGTTCCTCTCATTAACCTTCATGTCTTCTACCTTCTGGTTCTTGTCAGGCATTGGGGGCAGACGACGCTGCAATCCAGCCTGCTGATCCATGGTGGATGTCATCAGGAAGTAGCACAACAGAAGGAACGCTATGTCGGCTGTTGACTGAGTATTAAGACCCGGTGTTTTTCTTTTAGCCATGATAGAATGTTATTTTTTTAGAGCGTTTCTGATGATTCCGAAAATGATTGCGCAAATTGCCAGGCCACCGAGAATGTAAGTCAGGGTGAGCATCGTGTCTGTGAACTTAAGTACCTGCTGTGAAGGTTGAGTCTTCACGTTGAATGCAGGAGCTCCAGATGCGACTGCATAGGCGATCAGCACAACGACGGCTGCCACTACGATTACGAGCAGAGCCTTTATCAGCCCCTTAGGGTTGTTCTTGGCTGTGATGAATATTGCGATTCCTATCCAGATAACCACCGCTGCGATCAGCAGGAAGTAGGTGTACCTGAGGATAACATCGACAGAAGTAGGATTCGTCTCACCTGATGCGAAAGCCCAAATCCCTAGAGCGATGCCTAGAAGTCCCAATATCCAGCCTATTAATTTAAATATTTTGTTCATTATGATAGATTCTAAAAGAGTTCCGACAATTTATTTCTTATCCTGATATTTGGCAAGAACATCGACGAGTCCGATGGATGCTTCCTCCATGTCGATTGACAAAGCGTCGATCCTGGAAAGGATATAATTGTAGAACACCTGAAGAATCATGGCAACGATAAGACCGCCGACGGTTGTGATAAGGGCGACCTTCATACCTCCTGCGACGATGGTAGGGGAAATGTCGCCGGCTGCCTCAATTGCATCGAAGGCCTGTACCATACCGATAACTGTTCCCAAGAATCCGAGGGAAGGAGCAAGGGCGATGAACAGCGCAATCCATGAAAGGTTGTTCTCCATAAGACTCATTTGAACTCCGCCAGAGGATGTGATTCTCTTCTCGACTACGTCCAAGCCTTCGCCATAGTGAAGGAGACCATCGTAGAAAATGCTTGCGACAGGTCCTTTCGTGTCGCGGCAAACATCCTTTGCCTTCTCGATTCCACCCTGCGCGAGAGCATCCTCGACATTCTTGAGAAGTTTCTTGGTGTTCGTCTTCGCAAAAGAAAGATAGAGGATACGCTCGATAGAAAGAGCAAGACCTAGAATCAAGCAGAGTAAGATAGCTGACATGAAGCCTGGGCCTCCCTGAATGAAGTAGGACTTCACCTGCTGATGGAAAGGAACTTCCTCGCCTGTACCCTTGAGAAGATCCTCGGCGGTCATCTCCTGAGGCTCATCTGCAGCCTGAACTTGCTCAGTTGCGGCAGCTGCGCTACCTTGAGCTTGATCCTGTGCTGAAGCGATGTTCGCAGTAATGGCAAGAACGCCAGCTACTGCCAAAAACATGAAAAACTTTTTCATACTGTTTTCGTGTGTTTTAATTAATAATGTATTAGATAGTTATCTTGTCTTAAACAAATTATCTGGGAGCTTTTCTGTCTACCCAAAACCGATGCAATTTAGCAAATATTTTTCAAAAGGCAATGTTTAGATTGAAATTTCTCCTTGCAGGTTTTCTCCCAGTCGCTTTTTCACGCATTCATTGTCTTTCGATTTTCCCATGAGATAAAAAAGTTTTCCAAGAGCGCCCTCGGTCGTGATGTCTTGCCCTGATATCACCCCCAGCTCTTTCAGAGCCTTGCCCGTCGCATAAATGCTCATGTCGACTGTTCCGGAAAGGCATTGGGTCACATTCATTATTATCTTGCCCATTTCCGATGCTTCTCTGATTATGTCGGTGAACCATTGCTTTGAAGGCGCATTGCCGGAACCGTATGTCTCCAGGATGACAGCCCGCGTCTCGGGGCCGCAGAGAAAGTACCTCATCACTTGCGGAGTGATTCCAGGATGTATCTTCAGGATTGACACCCTGGTATCCAGTTCTGTGCTGATTTTCAGTGGCTCTTCCCAAAAATCTGGACGCCTGATGGCTCCCAGATCGTATTTTATGCTTATCCCTGCCTCTGCCAGAGAAGGAAAATTCGGGGATGAGAAAGCGCTGAAGGCCTCTGAGCTAGTTTTCGTGCTTCGATTGCCCCTTAGCAGCTTGGAATTGAAATAAATGGAGACCTCGGGAACAATAGAATGCCCAATGGAATCTCTTGCGGATGCTATCTCAACGGCAGAGACTAGATTCTCCTTGCCATCGGTGCGCGGCACCCCGATGGGCAGCTGGCTTCCCGTGAATACGACAGGCTTGGACAGGTTCTCTAGCATGAAGCTTAAGGCAGAGGCTGAATATGCCATCGTGTCTGTGCCATGCAGAATTACGAAACCGTCGTAGTCGTCGTAACGTTCTTTGATGAGGTCCGCTAATTTCTGCCACATTGATGGCTCAACGTCGGAAGAGTCTATCAATGGATTGAAAGTGAAGGCATCAACCCTGAAGGCGAATTTCTTAAGTTCCGGGACTTCGTCGAGTATCTGGCTGAAATCGAATGGTTTCAAAGTCATGTCTACAGGATCCTGCTTCATCCCGATGGTCCCGCCAGTATATATCATGAGTATTGATGACTTCGTCATATTATTTGATATTGAATAATTTATAGGCGTTGTGGGTGGTTGCTTCCGCTACCTCTTCGAGGCTCGTGCCTTTGATCTCGGCTATCTTGGATGCGATAATGGGAATATATGAGCTCTCGTTCCTGGTGCCTCTATGTGGCACAGGAGCTAAGTATGGAGCATCCGTCTCCAGGACGATCCTATGTAGCGGCAGGCGCCTGACGACTTCCGCAAGGGATGCTTTCTTGAATGTCACTACGCCGCCTACCCCGATGTACCAGTCCCCCATCCCGGAAAGCTCCATGAAACTTTCGTAGCTTCCAGCATAGCAGTGCATGTTCCCTCTGAGTCCCAGAGACTTGTGCGCTTTGATGACATCTAAGAAGTCGCCCATCGCATCGCGCAGATGAATGTTCACCGGCATGTCATGCTCGGCGGCGTATTCAAGCTGCCACGCAAGGGCTTCTTTCTGCTGGGCAGCATATTCCTTGCCTTCATGATAGTCCAGGCCGATTTCTCCCATGGCTGCGAAAGTCCGTCCGTCTGCCTCCCATGCCTGAGCGGCCTTCACCATCGCTTCGATTTCATCACGCCAGTTTTCCTTGACGGAGCCAGGATAGAGGCCTATCATGGCTCTGAGCTCTTTGGGGAAGCGCCTGACGAGGTCGAGCATTGCGCAGCGTTCGGTGCTGTCAACGTCCGCCTGCAGCATTATCCCGACTCCGGCGGCGACCGCCCTCTGAATGTAGCCAAGGGCCCCGTCGCTGCATGCGGAATCTTTCCCTCTGAAAGACTCGTCGGTTATGTGACAGTGTGTGTCTACGAAAAACATGACATCAAATTTATCAAAAATAGCGGTCTTTGCGTTAATTTCCTTATGATTTTAAAAAATTCTTCGAAAGATTTTTTAATCGTTTCCGAAAACAGAAATAATCTCAGGAAGAAACAGAAATACTTTTTTCGCACCCTTGCCACTTGTCTCTTTTATGAATATATTGCCGGCTGAAAGAGATAATAGCGTATGGAGGGAGATTTTGAAGAAAGGGCTGCTCTTTGTGCCTTGAATAGGATTTTCGGTTACGAACCGAAACTGGGAAAGAGCTTGGTTGAGAATTTCGGCGGGGCGGCTGAAGTTTTCTCGGCTGGCAGGGATGCTGTCGGAGAAGTGCTTGGACCATATAAGAATATGAATTATTCACGGCAGATAAGTCCTGGCGCATTCGATTCGGCTGCGATGGAACTGGAAAAGCTTCTCTCGCATGGCTGCCGCTTCATCGGCTATGGCGAAACAGGTTATCCGCAGTTGCTGAGGGAATGCGACGACCCGCCTTTAGGTATATATTATAGAGGCGTTTCCGCTCCAGAGGAAGTCTTCGCCACTGTCGGCTCGCCAGATAATCCAGTTCATCCGGCTTCTGATGCCAAGACATGCATTGCAGTTGTCGGAACCAGGAAGATTTCATCTTACGGCAGGGACTGGTGTGAGAGAATCGTGAAGGCTATGTCGAAAGCCACTGTGAAACCTCTAGTCGTGAGCGGGTTGGCCCTGGGCGTTGATGCCGTTGCCCATAGGACGGCTCTGGAGAACGGATTGAAGACCGTGGCGGTAATGGCGACCGGAATAGACCAAATCTATCCTTCGCAGCATCAAGGCCTGGGTGAGCAGATAGCTTCTACGCCTGGCTGCGGGCTTTTTTCTGATTATCCGCCTGACACTCAGGCCGTGGCGATCAATTTCATACGCAGGAACCGTATCATAGCTGGCATCTGCAAGGCTACGCTTCTCATAGAGTCTAAGATAAAGGGAGGAGGAATGATTACTGCGC
>Ga0256406_1000830_pt1 | contig 53027 bp, 40 predicted proteins | sample RumenRJG_03DNA_FD_185986 | JGI IMG/M metagenome (GOLD analysis project Ga0256406, IMG submission 185986) | Bovine rumen microbial communities from Lethbridge, Alberta, Canada - RJG_03 | ecosystem: Host-associated > Mammals > Digestive system > Stomach > Rumen | place: Canada: Alberta | collected...
GGGGGTGTTATACGATCATATCTGTTAGGACATGGCAAAAAGCCAGTTTGAACAAGAGAAATCGCATTCTGGGCGGTTTTGACCGCAATGCCCTGAGACTATTAGTAAGGTTGCGGAATTGAGGAGATACAGTTAAGGCTATCTTAAGTATCTTTGATTTTAAAGTCCGTACCTTTGCATCGTCAAAAGAAAGCAACGACTAGAAAAGGAACTGCTGACACCTTTCCGGACAGGTGACAGAGTACATTGGAAGTGAAAGACGTGATAAGTTACTTCACCGATGGCGCCTCCCAGTTTTGTTTTTAGCGAAAAAGGACAAGATACTTAGATATAAAAAAGATTGTTATGGAAACAGTTTATGATTTTTGTGTATTAGATAAGAAGGGTAACAAGGTGAACCTTTCGCAGTTTAAAGGCAATGTACTCTTGGTCGTCAATACTGCTACTGGATGCGGATTCACTCCTCAGTACGAAGAACTTGAGGCTATGTATCGTCGTCGCAAGGACAGCGGTTTCGAAATCCTCGATTTCCACTGCGACCAGTTTGGTCATCAGACTCCGGGCAGCGACGAGGAAATCACGAAGTTCTGTCAGATGAAGTTCGGCGCTGATTTCCCGCAGTTCAAGAAGTCGGAGGTCAACGGCGAGAACGCCCTGCCGCTTTTCCAGTGGCTCAAGGCTCAGAAAGGCTTTGAAGGTTTCGATGCCGCTAACGAGCTGACCCAAGTTCTGGAGAATATGTTTGATGAGAAGTGTCCGGGATGGCGTGAGAGCAGCGACATCAAGTGGAACTTCACTAAGTTCCTTATCAACCGCAAAGGAGAAGTCGTAGCCCGCTTTGAGCCTACACACGATATGGCCGACGTGGAGTGTGAGGTCACTAAACAGCTGTAAGGAACGATGGGCACTACTATCCGATATTTCAGCAAGACGGGACATATGAAGAGGATGGCCGACGTGGTCTCTGCCGTTACGGGTGTGGAAGCTAAGGACATCTCGCAGCCTATCACGACTCCCGTAGACACACTCTTTCTGGGAAGTGCTGTCTATTACGCCGGCATTGACAACCACATGAAGGAATTCATCCGGTCGCTTGACGGTACCAAGGTAAAGAACGTTATCTGTTTCAGTTCCGCCGCCATTCTGCCCTCGTCGTATTCCCAGGTGCGGAAGCTGTTGGAAGAGCAAGGCGTCAAAGTTGATGAGCGCGAGTTTCATTGCCGTGGTGCTTTCTCTCTCCTGCATCGGGGGCATCCAAATGATGAGGATCTTATGAACCTGAAAGATTTTGTGGAAGGCCTCCACATATAATGACACGAACACAGATGTTCGGCAATGAAAGGTTGCCGTAATATCACTTTCATTCAGAAAGGGGCGGACATTGAGTGCGCCCCTTTTATTTTCTCGCCTCAATGGAACAGATTTACAAAAAACTGTCATAAATTTGCACTTGTTATTAAGTCTCACTAATAAACCATTGGTCATGAATATACTAAAGGAACTGAAAAACAAACGACATCCTCATGTGTTGGGAGCCCTCGATATCTTCAAGTATATCGGTCCGGGACTCCTTGTCACCGTCGGTTTCATAGACCCGGGCAACTGGGCCAGCAACTTTGCCGCGGGGTCAGAATACGGCTACGCGTTGTTATGGGTTGTAACGCTGTCGACAATCATGCTCATTGCATTGCAGCACAATGTGGCCCACTTGGGCATTGTCACCGGACTCTGTCTTAGTGAGGCCGCCGTGAAGTACACGCCACGGTGGATAGGCCGTCCTATCGTTCTGAGTGCCGTTCTTGCCAGTATCTCCACATCGCTGGCCGAGATTTTAGGAGGAGCCATCGCCCTGCAGATGCTCTTCGGCATTTCCATCCCCGTGGGCGCGCTATTGGTGACCATTGCCGTACTCATCCTGCTCTTTACCAATTCATATAAAAAGATAGAACGGGCTGTCATTGGTTTCGTCTCCATCATCGGACTGTCGTTTATCTATGAGCTCTTCCTGGTGCATATCGACTGGGGTGAGGCTGCCCGCGCTGCCGTGGTGCCATCGGTGCCTGAAGGGTCTCTTCTTATAGTGATGAGCGTTCTCGGTGCCGTCGTCATGCCCCACAACCTCTTCCTCCATTCCGAGGTGATACAGAGCCGCGAGATAAACCTTGAAGGCGACGAGCGTATCCGCCATGCCCTCAAATATGAGTTTGCCGACACACTCTTCTCCATGCTCGTAGGCTGGGCCATCAACTCTGCCATGATTCTCTTGGCCGCCTCTACGTTCTTCACTCACGGAGAACATGTCGACGACCTGGCGCAGGCCAATGCCATGCTTGCACCACTCCTTGGAAGCAATGCCTCCAACATCTTTGCACTGGCTCTTCTCTTAGCAGGTATCTCCAGTACCATAACCAGCGGAATGGCAGCAGGTAGTATCTTCTCAGGGCTATTCGGAGAGTCGTATAACGCCAAGGACCCGCACTCGGCGGTGGGCGTGGTGCTGTCGCTGGGTGTGGCCCTGCTCATTATCTTCTTTATAGGAAATCCCTTCCAGGGACTTATCATCTCTCAGATGGTGCTCAGTCTCCAACTGCCCTTCACCGTATTTTTGCAGGTGAGTCTCACATCATCGAAACGCGTCATGGGCAAATACGCCAACAAGCCGTGGAACACAGTTTTCCTATATAGCCTGGCCGGTATCGTTACGGTTCTGAACATATGGCTACTCATATCTTCTTTGGCGTGAGACGTATGAGTAATGCAGTCATATAATAAATGTGCCAACAGAATTATGAAAGCAAAGAAAAGCGTATCCATCTTCCAACGACCGTTGTGGGTAGCCCTGTTTGCCCTTACGGCCGCCATAGCATGGGGATTTGCCTATCCTCTCATCAAGTTAGGCTATGGAGAGTTTGGAATAACACCCGCGATGACAGGCAGCAAGATGCTCTTCGCCGGTATCCGGTTCACTATCGCCGGGCTGATAGTCTTAGCCATGGCCCTTTCCACCAAGAAGGACTTCCATGTCAGAACTTGTACCGACTGGTGGTACATTCTCTTGTTTTGCCTTGTCAACACTACCCTTCACTATACATTTTTCTATATAGGTCTGTCGCATAGCGAAGGCGCGCGGGCTGCCATCCTCAACTCGCTCAGCGTGTTCTCCGTCGTTATCATGGCATGCGTCTTTTTCAAGAGCGACCGCATGACTCTACGGAAGGTCGTGGGCTGTGTCATCGGCTTCGCCGGTATACTGTCTCTGAACTTAGGTGGCGCTGACAGTGGACGGTTCACCTGGCTCGGCGACGGCATGATTATCCTCAATGCCCTCTGCGGAGCCACGGCATCGCTGCTTACCCGCGGCCTGGGCAAACGTCTTAACGTATTTGTAGGCACGGGCTACAGTCTTGCCATCGGTGGCGCTATTCTTGTTGTGTGCGGCCTCCTCTCCGGCGGCACACTGCCAAGAGTCACGGTCTTAGGTCTTCTCTGGCTCTTCCTGCTCATCTGCATCAGCACTGTAGGCTTCTCGCTATACAACAAGCTGTTGACTTGCAATCCCATCGGCAAGGTGGCCATATACAACTCGCTGATACCTGTCGTGGGTGCCGTCAGTTCCTGCCTTTGCCTTCACGAAACCTTTTATTGGAAGTATGTGCTTGCAGGTGCGTTAGCCACAGCGGGTATATATATCATCAACAAGGGAAAATGACATTGCGCACATCTGATGGCGCTTGATCAACATACAGACGATTCATAGTAAACCGTCTATGACGAAAAGCTCGTTGCGAAACGTTCGTTATGCAGAGATAATGAAATCCAGGGAGATTGCAAAGCTTTGGAGCCGTTATTTTCTAAAGGGCAACGCTACAACGTCGTGACATCGACCACATCGACGGAAACGTCTGACGGTAGGAGAGGCAGGAGCTTGGGAACGAAATTATTGCGTGCCACGAAGAAGACATCCTTGCCATCGGCGATAGCTGTCATCAACAGCCTGCGGAAGCCCTTGCCCGCCACTTCGATGCGTCCTATCTCGTCAATCCAAATCTCTTTAGCCTCGGGATGTTCCTTATAATATTGCAGAGCACGGTCGAAGGCAGCGACATGCACGAAATAGCTGCAGCTATGCATCAGTCCTTCGGTGAGGTCTCTGACCGCCAGCGTCTCCTTAGACGCCGTCTCCATGTCCACCTCCGGGTCTTTCACGAAGAAAGGCAGTGTCTCGTCCTTAGGATAGAGGATAAGGTCGTAGGCGCAGACCTTTCCGTCGGCACCCCACTTCTTCAAAGAGAAGAAGCAGAGACCGTCGCCATGACTGCGGTATTCGTGAATGAAACGTGTCGACTTACCGGCTCCACGCGGTCCGGTGAAAATAGTAATCTTCATAACTTATAAATCAAAGGAAACACTTGTATACCATGTGCGGCCCCTCATAGGGAAGCCCTCAGAATATTCATAGACACGGTCAGCAACATTGAGCACACCAACCTTGATGTCTGTCTTCCAAACCTTACGGGCAAGGCTGGCATCAATAGTGGCGAAGCCTGCCGTTGAAGAACTGCCGTCGGAGGACGAATAAGCCTTGCTCTGCGCTATCATCCGTCCTTGCAGACGTAGCTGCCAGAAAGGGCGAAGCTCAAGGAAGGCCGTGAACTTACTCTTGGGACTATAGAGAAACTTCAAGTCCTTGTTGTCCATATTACGCTGGTGAGTCAGACTGTAGTTGGCCTGTGCCGTCAGCCACGAAAGCTCATAGCCTGCACCGAGCTCAAAGCCACGGTACTGTGCCTTTCCGCGGTTCTGTAACTGATAGATCTTCGGGTCGCTGTCGTCGACACCCGTAACCTCCTGTATGATGTCGTCAATAAAGTTGTAGAACACACTGCCATGCCAACTGAGCTGCTGCCAACGACCTTCGTAAGTAGCGTCGAGATTAAAAGCCTTTTCCGTGCTGAGGTCGGGATTAGGAATTGCCTTGCCGAGCTTATAGGAATAGCGGTCCTTCATACGGGCGAAGAGCGAAGAACGGCTCATCGTGAAGCGGAAGTGCTGCGTAGCAGAGGGATGGTAGTCAAAGGCGGTGAGAGCGTTGAGGTTACCGTCGTGGGTGTTGGGCATTTCGGTGATGCCATGCTTTTTGTTGTATTCCTCTATCTTATAACCCTGACGGGCGAACCATCCTAATGATGCCGTGACGGATATCTGAGAATTTATTCGTGCTTCATCCTCCACGACGAAGGAATAGATACCCTCCGTGATATGTGCTGTCGGTTCACCAACGTTATGAGATCGGTGGACGTCATACTTATAGTTTCCGCCGAACTTTAAATCGTTATTATCCGACTCTGCCCAGATAAGGTTGACGTTCGCCCCCAAGGCATAGTCGTCGTAGATGCTCGTCCATCCCTGTTTGCCTTTCTGTGTGGAGTAGGTGAAGTCATCGTAGGAGTCGAGTGTATTCTTGAAGGTGTCGTACCACATCCTGCTCTTCAGTGTGAGCGTGGGAGCCAGTCGGGTGATAGAATGGAAGTAGACCTCGTCCTTGTTCCATTCAGGATAGATGCGGAACTGTGCTTTGCCATTCGTTCCCAAGTAAGGAGGTACGTGTTTCTCTGCACGTACGAGGGTGTAGCCCATGACATACTCATCGGTGGCATTGGGCACATAACCCACCTTTGCATTGAGATTAAAGTCGCGCGACCGTGAGTTGAGACGTTTATGACCATCAAGATAAGGAGAGTCGGTAGGATAGCTGTGTGGCAGTCGGAAGTTGCGGACATTGGCATAGCCTAGGTCGACTTGCGCAAACCACTTTCCCCAACGGCCTCCTACGTTAAGATTGCTGTGCCAGAGCGTGTTCAAGTCGAAGTGTAGCTCCAGTGGCTTCTGTGGCTGGCGTGATACGAGGTTGATAGACGGCCCCAAGGTGTTGCCGCCCAAGAGCAGTGAACTGGCCGACTTGCTTACATCTATTTTGCTCAGCATACCTGCTGGAAGGCGGTAGAGGTCCACGGTGCCATCGTAGGGTGCTGTCATCGGCACTCCGTCAATGTAGATTGGCACGTCGGCACTGCTGATACCGCGAAGCATGAACCCCGCCTCGCTACGTCCGCCAGTCTCCTGAACGATAAGACTTGGCACCCAGTTGAGCGCATCCGAGACGCGTTGCATGTCAGCCGACTTCATAAAGTCAGAGTTTATCTGGTCTGTCTTGAATGTCTTTTGGTGCTCAAACACTGTTACCTCACCCAAATGGAACACTTGGGTTGTATCTGTGATTGGCTCTTCCATCAAGGGCAGTGCCGCCACAGCTGCTGTTAATAATAGCATCGTTTGTTTCTTATATATTTATAATGTATATAATTCGTATAAAAGGGCATCATTAGGAAAGCGTTATTGTGAACGACGAGTTGTAACTCGTCGAACAAAACGCTGGTTATGGTTTTCGCATAACGCTCCGTATATAGTCGAGTAGGTATCTCACTGGAATGGCTGTCATATGCATCAGTTTGGTGAAGGGGAAGATGATGACCAGGAGGAAGCCGAGCAGGATATGAACCTTATGCGGCAGCGAGGCATGGATGATATAGTCCGAGGCTCCGGGCAGAAAGGTAAACAGTCCCTGCGCCCAGCGGTCAAGGTTCATGTAATGGTCGAGGTCGCTGTTGATGGTCTCAATGGTTCCCATCAGTCCGGTGACAATCTGCAGAAAGATAAGCACCACGAAGAGATAGTCGCCGAAATGGCTGTTAGCTACGACGCTGCTGTTAGTGAACCGCCGCACTGTCAGCATACAGATACCCACAAGGGTGATAAGTCCCGCTCCACTGCCCATAATGATGGCCAGCTGCCTCTTCTGTTCGTTGGTGATCAGCCAGTCGTAGGACCATTCCGGTGCTAGTAGTCCGAAGATGTGGCCGAAGAACACCATGATGATGCCTACATGGAAGAGGTTGCTGCCCCACTTGAGTAGTTTATCATTGCTCAGAAACTGTGTGGAATAGGCCTGCACGGTATTGCCTTGCACCGCAATACGGTAGGTGACGCCGCAGACGAAGAGCGCTCCAGCGATGTAAGGAAGGTATTGGAATAGGAATGTGTGCATAACGTAGGGTATTTAAATTTCTTTCAAGATACAGATGAGCGGCTCGTAGGGATGCTGCTCCTTTGTAAACCGTTCATCCATTTTCGAGAGCACGTCATGGATATCATCGATGGCGGCATGGGCTTCCGCCTCATTGACCATATTGGCGACATACTGCAAATACATCGGAAGGTAGTCGGGCAGCTCGTCTTCTGCTGGCATGAGTCCGGCACGCAGATATTCCTCTTTCAAGTCTACCATAGCCTGCCCGCGGTCGCGGCTTGTGCCGTAGACCATATCAAAGAGATAGAGGTTAGTCTTCGTAGAGGAGTCGAAGAGGTCGCTGTAAGCTGCCTGCCAGCTACGTACGTCGGTGAACATCGCTACATAGTCGAGGAACGACCGCACGCTGCCAAGAGCCTTCTCGCTGAGCACGCCTTCGGCCGTAAATGCCGGCAACACCTCTTCCCGACAGTCCCACAGTTCTGCCGTGGGATAGTCGAGCAAGAGGGAAAGGATGTTGTAAGTCTGTATCATCGTTTCTTTCTTTTGTTTACATGCCACCAAAGATGTTATGACGCTTGCAGCTCTCTACGAAGCCCTGCTCTTCATCATCAAAACCAAGGCCGGTACGTTCGTCGAAATGATGACTTCCCTGCTGCTTCGGGGCAGAAGGGATGACGAAGCGGTCCTCGTAATTGGCAATAGCGAGCAGGCGGTACATATCCTCGTATTGCTCTGCTGAGAGTCCCAGTGCCTCTGGCACGGCGGGCCGCTCCACACCGTCGACCGTCTTTCGCCTCATGAACTCACGCAGGGCTACGAGCTTGGCCAGTGCCTCACGTATGGGCTGCGGGTCTCCTGCAGAAAGCAGATTTGCAAAATACTGTGCGGGTATACGCATCTCGTCGACCTTGGCAAAGTAATCCATGTTGCCGGCATCACCCGCTGTGGCTGCATTACGTTTCTTCGGCGCTAGCTCCTCAGTCTTTGGACTCATAGCAGGCACATACCAAACCATCGGCAACGTGCGATACTCCGGATGCAAGGGGAAGGCGATGGCCCATTCTTTCATCAGTTTGTACGTAGGACTCTTCTGCGCTGCCAAGATATAGTTGTGACTGATACCCTGACGTTCAGCCTCAGCTATTACTGTCGGATTATTGGGGTCGAGAATCATCTCGCGCTGACGGTTTACCAGCTCACGTTCATCAGCAGCAGCGTAGTCGTCAATCTTCTCCGCATCATAGAGAATGACGCCGAGGTAGCGCATACGTCCCACACAGGTCTCACTGCACACCGTCGGCTGTCCGTCCTCAATGCGCGGATAGCAGAACACGCATTTCTCGCTCTTCATCCGCTGATGGTTGAAATAGATTTTCTTATACGGGCACGCCGATACGCACTGCCGCCAGCCACGACAACGGTCCTGGTTGATGAGCACAACACCGTCCTTGCGCTTGTAGATGGCGCCGGACGGACAGCTTGGTATGCATGCCGGATGCAGGCAGTGCTCACAAAGGCGCGGCACGTAGAACATGAACGTGCGCTCAAACTCCTCGAAGCCCTGCGTGTCAATATCGCTAAGGTTAGGGTCGCTCTTACGCTCATCGAACGTTCCGGCGAGATCATCCTCCCAGTTAGGACCGTCCTTCACCTTATCCATCTGCTTTCCGGTTATCATGGAGAAGGGACGTGCCGACGGTGGTGTCTTCAGCCGGCGCTTACCCTTCAGCGATGAGAAGTCGAAGGTAAACGGCTCGTAGTAGTCGCTGACCTGAGGCAGATAAGGGTTGGAGAAAAGCTGCGACATCACCTTCGGACGGTTTCCGAGACGCAGCTCGGTCTTGCCGTTCTTGGTGCGCACCCAGCCGCCACGGTATTTCTCCTGGTTCTCCCACGTCTTGGGATAACCGGGTCCCGGCTTCGTCTCCACATTATTCCACCACGCATATTCCATACCCTTACGCGATGTCCACACGTTCTTGCATGTCACCGAGCAGGTATGGCATCCTATGCACTTGTCCAGATTGAGGACCATTGCTATTTGTGTCTTGATCTTCATCTTATTCCCAATTTACATTGTCCACCTTTCTCAACAGCACATACTCATCGCGGTTGGCTCCTATTGTGCCGTAATAGTTCAAGCTGTATGACAGCTGCGCATAGCCACCTATCATATGTGTAGGCTTGGGACAGAGCCGCGAGATGGAGTTGTGAATGCCTCCACGGTTACCTGTCAGCGGACTGAGTGGCACATTGACGGTGCGCCCTTGGTTATGATACATATAGAGAGCGCCCTCGGGGATGCGCTGGCTCACGCAAGCTCGTGCCATGGCTGAGCCGTTGTCGTTGATTACCTCCACCCAGTCGTTGTCCTGGATATGGAGCTTGGCCGCGTCGGTCTCGCTCATCCAGATAACGGGACCGCCGCGCCCGAGGGTGAGCATCAGCAGGTTGTCGTTCCACGAGGAGTGGATGGTCCACTTGTTGTGCGGTGTGAGCAGGTTCAGTGCCAGCGTGTTGTCGCTGAGATGTAGGCGTTCCTTGAGGTTGTTGATTTCCTTTTTGGCCAATGGCGGCTTATAGCTCACCAGCGTCTCACCGAAGGCCTGCATCCACGGATGATCCTGATAGAAACTCTGCCGACCGGTCACCGTACGCCACGGGATGAGATAATGTATATTAGTGTAGTTGGCCGTGTACTCCGTCGTCTTATTGTTGATACCCGACCAGATTGGTGTGGGCAGCGACAGGCGCGGCTGAATGACGAGGTCTTTGTATGTGTACTTCGTCTTGCCAAAGTCCGCCGTAAGCGGTTCCGCCAAGGACAGTCCTACACTCTTCTCCAACGCTTTCCATGAGCGGTAGCCGGCATCGCCGTTGCTCGTCGGGTCGAGGGTGAGCACAGCGTCGCATGCTTGTGTGGCCTCACGGATGAGCGGCATACCCTTGCTGATGCCTTCCTCGCGCTCCACGCCATTCATTTCCTTCAGCTCATTGTACTCCTTTGATGCTGACCAACCGATACCCTTACCGCCGATGCCCTTGTCGCGAACGCTAGGGCCCACGGTGGTGAACTGTCGGTAGATATCGGGATAATCGCGAGTGACCACGACGAGATTACCCATGTTGCGGCCTGGCTCCGGCATCTCACCGGTCTCTTTCCAGTCGCTCACGGTGAGCGGCTCACTGATCTCTCCGGCACTGTCGTGGGCCAGTGGCGCGTAGACCACGTCTTTCTCGTGTCCGAGATGTCCCTTGCTCATCTTGGAGAAGACCTTTGACAGCTCGCGGAAGATATCCCAATCGGTGCGGCTCTCCCATACAGGGTCCACGGCTTTACTGAACGGATGTAGGAAGGGATGCATATCGGTAGAAGAGATGTCCTCCTTCTCATACCATGTGGCGGCGGGCAGTACGATATCGGCGAAGATACTCGACTGTGTCATGCGGTAATCGATGTTCACCACGAGGTCGAGTTTGCCTACGCTGTCCTCGGAATGCCATTTCTCATATTTTGGTAATGGTTGTCCGCACTGTTCCAAGTTTTGTCCGAGCACATTGTTCTGTGCGCCGAGGAGATGCTTCATGAAATATTCCATGCCCTTCGCCGAACATCCGATGAGATTGGCGCGCCATATAAAGAGCACCTTCGGACTGTTCTCCCTGGCATCGAGGTCTTCAGCGGCCAGCGACAGCTTACCTTCGTGGAGCTGCTGACAGACATAGTCCTTCTCGCTTACACCAGTCTTGGCGGCCTCACGGCACAGGTCCAGGGAGTTGCGGTTGAACTCCGGCGATGACGGCAGCCATCCCATACGTTGGCTCTTGATGTTGCAGTCGAGGAGCGTAAGTCCCTTCCACTTGTCTTTATGTGCCAATGGTGAGAGCTGCTCGTCGACCGTCACCTTCTCATAGCGCCATTGATCGGCGTGCTCATAGATATAGCTCACTGTATTCATATGGCGGGGCGGCCGCTTCCAGTCCAAAGCGAAGGCCATTTGTGCCCAGCCTGCCTGCGGGCGCACCTTCTCCTGGCCGACATAGTGGCTCCAGCCTCCACCATTGACACCGAGAGTGCCACAGAGCATCAGCATATTGATGGCAGCGCGATAGGTCATGTCGGTGTTGTACCATTGATTGACACCAGCACCGATGATGATCATGCTCTTGCCGCGTGTCTTCTCGGCAGTAGAGGCAAAGGCGCGGGCCGTTTGGATAACCTTTTCGGCTTTCACGCCAGTGATCTGCTCCTGCCACTTCGGTGTGTAAGGCAGATCGTCGTCATAACTCGTGGCGCAGTTGGGGTCGTCGAGTCCGCGGTCTATGCCATAATGCGCCATGAGCAGGTCGAAGACGTTGGTGCAATATTCTGTTCCGTCCTTGGTCTCCACCTTGATAACTGGTACTTGATGCTCGATAACATCGGGATGACGTGTGGCGGCGAAATGTGGATTCTGATAGTCGGCACCACCGAAATACGGGTCAAGCAGTGTCACCACATCATCGCGGTGCTCCATGAGCGAGAGCCGCGGTGTGAATGTCTTACCCGTGCGGACGTCCTCGCATTTGAGGTTCCACCGGCCCTCATCGTTCCACCGGCTGCCGATGCTGCCGTTAGGTGTCACAAGTTCACCCGATGTATCATCAATGGTGATAGGATACCATTCGGCTTTGTTCTTCACGCCAAAGTCATCCTTGAGGTCAGCTGCACGCAGGAGCATGCCGGCGGCATAGCGTCCGTCCCCCGTATCCTCCAGTTTGATGAGGAATGGCAGGTCGGTAAACTTGCGTACATATTCGTTGAAATATGGCACCGTGCGGTCCTTGTAGAACTCCTTGAGGATGACATGCCCCATCGCCATGCCCAGTGCCGAGTCGGTACCTTGCTTCGGTGCCATCCATACGTCGGCGAACTTCGACGCGTCGCTGTAGTCTGGTGAGACGACAGCGACCTGCGTGCCCTTGTAGCGCACCTGGGTATAGAATGGTGAGTCAGGCGTGCGTGTCGTCGGCACATTGCTGCCCCACAGCAAAAGGAAAGAAGAGTTATACCAGTCGGCACTTTCCGGCACGTCGGTCTGCTCGCCCCAGGTCTGCGGTGACGACGGTGGCAGGTCGCAATAGAAATCATAGAAGCTCAGGCAAGCGCCGCCAAGCAAACTCAGATAGCGTGTGCCCGCTGCATAGCTCAGCATGGAGAAGGCCGGTATTGGCGTGAAGCCCACCAGACGGTCTGGGCCGAACTTCTTGATGGTATAGATATTGCTGGCAGCCATAATCTCCAGGGCTTTCTGCCAGTCGAGGCGTACGAAGCCACCAAGACCGCGTACGCGTTTATAGCTGTTGCGCTTCTTCTCATCCTCCATTATCGATGCCCAGGCCTCTACGGGGTCATGGTGCTCGGCTAAGGCGGTGTCCCAAAGGTCGAGTAGCTCTTTACGTATCATCGGATGCTTCACGCGTCCGGAGTTGTAAAGATACCAGCTGTAGCTCGCGCCACGCGGACAGCCACGTGGCTCATGGTTTGGCAGACCTGGGCGTGTCGAAGGATAGTCGGTCTGCTGCATCTCCCACGTGACGATACCTTTCTTCACGAAGATGCGCCACGAGCAAGAACCTGTGCAGTTCACCCCGTGTGTGGAGCGCACCTCCTTGTCGTGAGCCCAGCGCGTGCGATAGAAGTGTTCCCACTCCTCGTTGGTAACGTTCTTGCGGTTGATGAAGTATTTCAGATTGCTGAATATATTGTTCATATCGTTGGATTCAAGTGGGTTCAATGTTTCTTACGCATCATTCCAAAGTAGTTGACAACCATCACCAGCAGGGCGAAGAAGGTGAAGAGCAGAAAGCCCCAACCATAGCCATACTCCGGCGAAATGTCGACAAGTCGTCCCATCAACGGCGGAAAGACAAAGCCGCCGAAGGCACCGAGTCCTCCCACCCAGCCGTTGGCACCGCCGACGCCTTCACTGACGTAGACGGGGACGAGCTTCATTGTGGCTCCATTGTTAAAGCCAAAGGCCACAGAGATCAGCAGACTCACAACGAAAAGGCCGCCCCACCCCATCGGAATGTTCATCAGCACACCTGCAACAGCCAGCAAGGCGAGAGCCGCCATGGAGACTTTCTCACCTCCGATACGGTCAGACAGCTTACCACCGGGCACACGCAGCAAGGCGGCGAGGATGGAGAACACCGCCGTGAGGGCTCCGGCGAGCATCGGGTCCAGACCCATGCCTTTCTTCCAGAAGGTGGGGAACCAGGCGGTCAGCGCCATGAAACCACCGAAGGTTGTGAAGTAGCAGAGTACGAGCATCCATGTCTGCGGTATGCGGGCGGATATCTTCAGACTCGTTACGGCACTGCCTTTAGGAAATAGCTCCTGACCGCAGGCCAATGCGTTGTCTCTTGCAACCTCCGTGCTCTTTCCGGCTTTGAGGAACTGGAAGTATGGTGGATTGGCACCAAGCCATATATATAATATGAGTCCGAGGAGCATCACCCCCGTCAGAATATAGTAGGCGGCTGTGAAACCAAAGTGGCTAAGCAGAAGCGGAAGGACAAAAGCCAGAATGCCGGCAGAGGTGGTACCCAGTCCGCCGTAGATACCTGAAGCATAGCCCTGACGGCTCTTTTCAAACCAGTAGTTGGACTGTGAGGCTCCCACCGAGAACGTGGCGATGCCACAACCAGCCAGACAACCGAGCAGCAACACTACCGGATAAAGTCCTTTCATGCTTCCAGGTGTCTCCACGGGATATAGTGTGAACAGCAGACTCAGCGCTCCCAAGCCTATGACGGCAGCAGTGAGCAGGAAGAGGAAACTGCGGCGTCCACCGTTGCTGTCGACCATCGCTCCGAAGGGTATGCGAAGCAGGGAACCGGTGAGCGACGGCACCGACACGAGCAATCCGAGTTCTGTGGCGCCCAAGCCCATGGCAGCACCTAGAGTGGTACTTGTAGGACCGAAGAGTGAGATGGCCATTACGCCAAAGAAGAAGCCAATGGTGGCTCCCAAAAGTGCTGAGGTGGGTGTTCCTTTTAGTTTTAATTTCGATTGTACCATAATTTCTGAATTAGGTTTTTATGCCGATCGTTAAAGAGCGGCAGACTCTTTCCAGTCTTCCGGGCGGTTGATGTTACTGAGCAACCGGTCGGAAGGGACTATTATATAATATGTGTTCAAAGCTCCAAGCAGTCCTTTCATGCTCCGGCGCCCTGAGTTCATGCGACTGCGCAGGACTGATAACGCGTCCTTCTCGATAAGCAGAGGAAAGGGGGAGACACTTCCGTCGCTGCGTCGCCATGCGATAGCCTGCGGGAGATTTCTATTCTCAAAGCTGCCTCCGGACTGTTTGACGTGGTCTATCATTGTCCGGAGCATATCACTGTCAACACATGGCATGTCGCAGGTGAGAATGAGCAGCCACCGCGTGGAACAGCGGTTAAGCAGTGCTTCCAGTCCTCCCAGTGGACCGCAATCACTATGCTGGTCCTCTACGATGTCCAGTCCAAGGAAGGCATAGGTCCCGGCATTGGCATGGCTGGCACTGACTACAACCTCTTTGGCAAGCGGGCGGAGCAGGTCGGCCGCCTTACTGATTAGAGTCTCACCATCGGGAGCAAACAGTGCCTTGTTACTGCCAAAGCGACTGCTGTGCCCTCCTGCGAGGACAGCACCAGTCAGTATTGTTGACAACGGAGGTGATAAGGTGAGCATAGACGGGATCTTAACCTACAATAAGGGTCAGCGCTATGGCCACTGCAAAAGCAGGTACTGCCAGACGGGACTCCCAAAGGGATAGTGCCGGACGCACCTCCCTGCGAGAACTGAACGAGAAGAACTGACAGATAACAGCTACCATAGCTCCTTCTAAGAGGATGTACATAGCGGGATGTAGCACGCCGCCCTCAACGCCGGGAAGAAGGAAGTCGGCCAACTTAATCACGGACGCCACGACGGCGGTGAGCATGACAGCAGAACTCTTGCCGGAACGGGCCGAAGCTGAGAGCATGCAGAAGATGCCGAACGCAAAGAGGATATTCGATGTACCGTGATGGAGACTGGTGGCATGGAGCACCCATCCTAGTGTGGCTTCGATGATGCCCCAGATACTGCCCCAAAAAAGAATCGTCAGAAAGGATTGAATTTTCGATTTCAGGTGCTATTGGTTTTAATTGGCATCAAAGTTAGGTATTTTTTTCGATAAGGTATTCTTCTTATCGTAATTTTTTTTCTGTTGATGAATATCTTTTGTAGATAATGATAACAATTGTTACCAAAAAGTCTTAATGTTACTTAAATATTGGGGGCAATAGAGTCATTACCCCGTTTCTGCAATGTCTTAATTGCTGTTGCGCAATGCAGTGGAAAATGTCATGAAAGCACAGTCAGCACTACACAAACATTTCCAAAAGGAAGCCGCAACATGCAAAATGCGAAAACGGATAAAACAATAGAAAGTTATCAAAAATCATTACATCAAAATAAGTGTAGTACAGTTGCGTTGCAAGTGTACGGAAAATAGAACGTAAAAGGGCCACATTTACAAAAAAGTATACGGAAAATAGAACGCAAAAGGACTACATTTACAATCAGTTGAATACCAGCGGTTTACAAAGTTAATTCAAATAGAGCTAAATTTGAATTTTATTTACATATTCTTTTCTACATAAGAGAAACACTCAAGGCCGTACAATGCACCTTATAAAAACAAAGTGCAATAGTTATTTGCCAACCCTGTAACTATGCTATAACTAAAAGCAAAAAGAAATTACTGACCCGTATTTCCCACCCTATATTTCCTTTTCTCAGTAAGATTAGCTATCTTTGCACGATGTAAGAGCCAAAAGCATTAAAGAGCATCAGCCTGCGGCACACAGAGAATAAAACAATAGCTATGGTATCATCCAAAGAGGGAAAGCATCAGAAAATGGTTGTCGTAATCAGATATATACTTGCCATCACGATAATATCGCTGATGGGCGCAGCCTCCATGACGCTACGCGACAAGGCAGTCATCTATCCTCCTGCAGCGGCAATGCTCCTGGGACTGATTATCAAAGAGCGGCAGCCATGGCATGTCTCGCCATGGAGCATTCCGGTATTGCTGACACTGTCGGCCTTCGTAGGCACTATTCTCGAAGCAAGGCTGGAAGCGTATCCGGTTACAGCACTATCATTAGGTTTCCTTTTTACCGGAGCACTACTGCTGATAACCGAAGCCACGCTCTTCCCGACCCTTGCCACCTGCCTGTTACCCATAGTACTTCACACCACCTCATGGATGTACTCGGCAAGCGTGCTGACCCTGTCAACACTGACAATACTCATCTCTACGGTGATAACAAGAGGAGGATGGAGGCAGTCAGCCATGCCATCATTCCATACCGCGAGCAGGATTTCCATAGGCAAGGTGCGCCACTGGCTGCTGATGTGGATAAGCATGTTGCCGTTGCTAATCGCAGCCCAACAACTTCACAAGGGCGCACTCATAGCTCCTCCGTTGATTGTCGTGCTCGTCTCGCTCTGTCAGCCCGATGACCGCAAGCATCGTCATCCTCGTCGCGTGCTTGCCACCATCTTTCTCTCGTCATGCTGCGGCGTCTTTTGCCGAATGGCATTACTCGACGGGCTCTCTATGCCGTTATACATTGTTATGCCGTTTGCAATGGCTCTCTCACTCATGGTCATGAACTACATGCGGCTTATAATGCCGCCGATAGCAGCCCTCAGTCTTCTGCCCTTTGCCCTTTCCGGCAACGTATTGCTCTTTCCGCTCTTAGTCTCGGCAGGAGCTGCCTACCTACTTCTATGCACGAGAACAGACATAAGGAAATTTATCATACACCGTATGGCATTGATATGGCAGACAGAGCCGTGGAAGTAACAACTTCTTTCAAAAACGAGAGGAAAATTGCCGCCAACTGATGAATTCCGACGCATAAACAATGGCAATAGCAAAGATTGTATCTATAATTGCCAATAAAAAGCATACTCTTTTCAATAATATTCAATAACTTTGCGGAGTTGTATTTAAAACCTATACATTATAATATTGGAACCTATGAAAAAGATAGCACTTGCTTTTATGGCTCTTCTGACACTGTCGCAGGCCGTTGTGGCTAAGAATGTTACGGTGCAGACAAAAGGTATGTCGCTCGTCATTGACGTGGAGAACGGCAAACATCCTACTTTTGTGTATTTTGGCCACAAGATTAGTGATGCCGACATATCGAACCTCACCACTCCGGGTAACTACAGCCATCAGGAGATATACCTCCCTTACGGGCCAGCTCCACAGGCTGAGCCTGCCTTTGCCGCACGTCATTACGACGGGAATATGAGTACAGAACTCAACGCCGTGGGCTACGACCAACGGCAGGACGGAACATCGACCGTGACGACCATACACCTCAAAGACCCACAGTATGCGCTGACCGTCGATGTCAACTACCGGGCCTACAAAGACGTGGACATGATAGAGACCTGGACCGACATAAAGAATGGCGAGAAGGGTACGGTGACACTCACTGACTTCTATTCCGGCTGTCTTCCTATACGTCGCGGAAACGTATGGCTCAGCTCTCTCTACGGCTCATGGGCCAACGAGGGACGTGTCGACGAGGAGCCTCTCACCGCCGGCGACAAAGTGATACGCAACAGCGACGGCACAAGAAACTCACACACCTCTCACGCTGAGGTGATGTTCTCCCTGGACGGCAAGGCTAAGGAGAACAGCGGTGACGTCATAGGAGCCGCTCTCTGCTACAGCGGAAACTACAAACTGAAAATCATCACCGACGACTCGGAGTATCACCGCTTCATCGCCGGCATAGACCCAGAGAACAGCTTCTATCAGCTGAGGAAAGGCGAGACATTCACCACGCCGGTACTGGCGCTGACTTTCTCCAAGGAGGGCTTGTCGGGTGCATCGCGCAACTTCCACAAATGGGGTCGCGAGTACCGTCTCGCACATGGCAATGAGCTTCGCAGGATACTCCTCAACTCGTGGGAGGGCGTCTACTTCAATATCAACGAGGAGAACATGGACCAGATGATGGGCGACATTGCCGACATGGGCGGTGAGCTCTTCGTGATGGACGATGGCTGGTTTGGCAATAAATACGAACGCAACACCGACAATGCCGCCCTTGGCGACTGGGTCGTCGACAAGAAGAAGCTGCCCCACGGACTTGGCAATCTTGTGGAGGATGCCAAGAAGCACAACATCAAATTCGGCATCTGGATAGAGCCAGAGGCAACGAATACGACCAGTGAGCTCTATGAGAAACATCCGGAGTGGGTGATAAAAGCTCCGAAGCGCGCCATAAGCACCGGCCGTGGTGGCACTCAGCTGGTCCTCGATATGAGTAATCCGAAAGTGCAGGAATATGTCTTCAAGATTATCGACGACCTACTGTCGAAATACCCTGACATCGCTTATATAAAGTGGGATGCCAACATGCCGATACAGAGTCCGGGGAGCCAGTACCTGCCCATGGACGAGCAGAGCCATCTCTATATCGATTATCACCGGGGACTGGAGAGTACGCTGAAACGCATCCGCGCGAAGTATCCCGACGTAACGATACAGCTCTGCGCAAGCGGTGGCGGCCGTGCCAACTGGGGACTGCTCCCTTACTTTGATGAGTTCTGGGTTTCCGACAACACCGATGCCCTGCAGAGGGTTTACATGCAGTGGGGAACATCATATTTCTTCCCGGCAATGGCCATGGGATGTCATATCTCTGCAACACCTAACCACACTGTCTTCCGCACCACATCACTGAAATACCGTATCGACGTGGCCATGTCGGGACGACTCGGAATGGAGATACAGCCGAAAAATATGACCGACGAGGAGAAGGCACTGTGTAAGAAGGCTATTGCGGAGTATAAGGAGATACGTCCAGTGGTACAGTTCGGAAACATCTACCGTCTGATGTCGCCCTACGACCATCTCGGAGCGGCATCGATGATGTATGTCTCTGACCAGAAGGACAAGGCGGTGTGGTACTGGTGGAAGACCGAGAACTTCTACAATGTGCATATCCCGCGTGTGAAGATGGCCGGTCTGGATCCGAACCGCAGCTATCGTGTCAGAGAGCTCGATCGCATCGACCTGAAGCCGCTCGACTGTGAGGGCAAGGTCTATACCGGTCAGTATCTTATGGACAACGGCCTCGATGTACCTTATACCAACGAGGTGGAATGGGGAAAGAAAACCGATTGGTCATCACGCGTCCTCTACCTTGAGGCACTGTAACCGACAGTAATCATACAGTACTAAGATAACGACAAACGCATCGCCGAACCATTGGGCTTTTCCCCGGTTTCGGCGATGCGTCTTTTGTTTTAAACCTTACAGGTTCAACGGTACGGAAAGCCAAATTATTTAGCCCAGTTATTTTGTCAAATAAACATAAAAAAACGTTCAATAACTCATAAATTACAGTTTTCTAATCCACGACATTCTATTGACCGACATAGGCGATTATCACTGTTCCCGACGCCGACAACGCCTCGCTTAAACAGCTGCAACTCATAACATTCCTAAAAAAATATCCTCTATATTAGGTAATTTGGCAAATAATGAGTAACTTTGTGCTCTCAATTAGGCTTGAAGAGAAAAATAAGTTCTTCTTACTTAATGTATTAGCAAACAGTCGAAACTACAAAATACAAAATATATAACAAAAGAAAATGCAGATTTCATTCGAAAACCCTGACAAGGTCAATGGCCTGCTGACCATGACCGTCGAAGAGAACGACTTCAAGGACGATGTCGAGAAGACACTCAAAAACTATCGCAAGCGCGCAAACGTACCAGGCTTCCGTCCTGGACAGGTTCCTATGGGCCTTATCAAGCGCCAGTTCGGCACATCAGTAAAAGTTGACGCCATCAACAAACTCATCGGCGAGCAACTGCAGAAATACATCAACGACAACAAAATCCAGATGCTCGGACAGCCTCTTCCTCACGAGGGACAGGAGCCTGTAGACCTGGAGAAGGACGCTCCTTACACTTTCCAGTTCGACATCGCCGTCGCACCGGAGTTTGAGGCTAAGCTTTCAGGCCGCGATAAGGTGGCTTACTACGATATCAAGGTCGACGATAAGCTCATAGACCAGCAGGTGGAGATGTTCGCAAACCGTGCAGGACACTATACAACTGCTGACTCTTACGACCCGGAGAAGCGCGACGTACTGAAGGGCGACCTCCGCGAGCTCGACGAGAACGGCAACACTCTCGAGGGCGGCATCACAGAGAGCGACGAGTCGCTCATGCCGGCTTACTTCGACGACGAGGAGCAGAAGGAGAAGTTCAAGGACGCTAAGCCCGGCGACATCATCACCTTCAACCCGACAGCAGCATACAAGGGCGGTGAGACACAGGTTGCATCATTGCTGAAAATCGACCGCGAGAAGGTCGGCGAGCACAAAGGCGACTTCAGCTTCCAGGTTACTGAGGTGTCACGCTGGGAGAAGGCAGAGGTCAACGAGGAGCTCTGGCAGGGCATCTACGGCAAGGACAGCGGCATCAAGGACGAGAAGGGCTTCCGCGAGGCTATCGCCAAAGGTCTGGCCGAGCAGCTTCAGGGCGACTCCGACTTCAAGTTCCTGCAGGATGTACGTGCACACGTCCTCAAGAAGATTGGCAAGCTCCAGTATCCGGACGAGATGCTCAAGCGCATTCTCCTCGCCAACAACGAGAAGAACCTCAAGACCGAGGAGGACAAGCAGAAGTTCATCGACGAGAACTACAAGGGCAGCCTCGATATGCTGACATGGGACCTGGCAAAGAACCAGCTCGCCGTAGCAGCAGAGATAAAGGTCGAAGACAAGGACGTGGAGGCAGCTGCTGAGGAGATGGCTCGCATGCAGTTCGCACAGTATGGTATGAGCAACGTTCCTGAGGAGTATGTTAAGAACTACGCCAAGGAACTGCTGAAGAAAGAGGAAACCGTACGACAGATGGCTGACCGCGCACTCGACCAGAAGCTCATCGAGAAGCTCAAGAACGTCGTGAAACTCGACCATAAGGAGATTAGTCTCGACGACTTCAACAAGATGATGCAAGAGGAAAATAAATAATTTTTTGAAAAAACATCGATAATTATTAGAGGTTATCGAGTTTTTTTCTTATCTTTGTGATGAGTTATGCAATAATGCCTTATAATATTGGCATGATATTTGCATATAAGACACGAAATAAGAGGGAAACGCGATAACCTCTTTTTATGTCTAACAAATTAAGAAAGGAACGATAAATGAACGATTTCAGGAAGTTTGCTACTCAGAAACTGGGCATGAACGGCCTCGTCTTTGATGAGACAGTGAAAGCCCAGCAGCAGTATATGAACCCATACATCCTTGAGGAACGTCAGCTGAACGTAACACAGATGGACGTCTACTCGCGTCTTATGATGGACCGCATCATCTTCCTCGGCTCGGAGATTGACGACTATGCAGCCAACACGCTGATAGCACAGCTGCTGTACCTCGACTCCGTAGACAGCGGAAAGGACATCTCCATTTACATCAACAGTCCTGGGGGAAGCGTAACGGCAGGACTCGCCATCTACGACACCATGCAGTTTATCTCCTCCGACGTATCGACAAACTGCGTAGGCATGGCTGCATCTATGGCAGCAGTACTGCTTGTCAGCGGAAAGGAAGGCAAGCGCTTCGGACTGCCCCACAGCCGTGTGATGATTCACCAGCCGCTCGGCGGTGTGCAGGGTCAGGCTTCCGATATAGAGATTGAGGCCCGCGAGATACAGAAGTTCAAGAAGGAACTCTACACCATCATCGCCAACCACTCGCATCAGGACTACGACAAGGTGTGGAAGGACAGCGACCGAAACTACTGGATGACCGCTGAGGAAGCAAAAGAGTACGGCATGATAGACCAGGTGCTCGAACGTAAATAATGAAAGGAGAAATACCTTATGGTAAAGAAATGTAATTTCTGCGGAAGAAGCGAGCGCGACGTGCGTCTGCTTATCTCCGGACTGAACGGCAATATCTGCGAGGACTGCCTCCGTCAGGCATGGAACATCGCCCAGCAGGCCGGCGTCTTCAACGAAGAGACACCGGCGAAGGACAACAGTTCCGCACCAATGAAGGTGCCAAAGCCTAAGGAGATAAAGGAATATCTCGACCAGTATGTCATCGGGCAGGACGAGGCAAAACGCAACCTCGCCGTAGCTGTATACAACCACTACAAGCGGTTGCAGCAGCCTAAGGACGACAATGGCGTTGAAATCGAGAAGAGCAACATCATCATGGTAGGTTCCACCGGCACGGGAAAGACCTTGCTGGCCCGTACCATCGCCAAGATGCTTGATGTGCCGTTCACCATCGTCGACGCTACGGTATTCACCGAGGCTGGATATGTCGGCGAGGATGTGGAGAGCATCCTCTCGCGTCTGCTGCAGGTGGCCAACTACAACGTGAAAGCTGCCGAGAAGGGCATCGTATTCATCGATGAGATAGACAAGATAGCGCGTAAGAGCGACAACCCGAGCATCACACGCGACGTGAGCGGCGAGGGCGTCCAGCAGGGTCTGCTGAAGCTCCTTGAGGGTACGATGGTCAACGTGCCGCCACAGGGAGGACGCAAACATCCGGATCAGGAGTACATTCATGTCGACACACATAACATACTGTTTATCTGCGGTGGTGCTTTCGATGGAATAGAGCAGAAGATTGCCCAGCGCATGAACACGCATGTCGTTGGTTTCAACTCCGTTCAGAACGTTGCCAAGATCGACAAGGACGACCTCATGCAGTATGTCATGCCGCAAGACCTGAAGTCGTTCGGTCTCATTCCGGAGATTATTGGCCGTCTGCCGGTCCTTACATATCTCAAGCCCCTCGACCGCGCGGCATTGCGCCGCATCCTCGTGGAGCCGAAGAACTCTATCGTCAAGCAGTACGAGAAGTTGTTCGAGATGGACAAGGTGAAACTGACGTTCACCGACGAGGCCCTCGACTTCATCGTCGACAAGGCAATAGAATACAAACTCGGTGCGCGCGGACTGCGCTCCATCGTGGAGAGTATCATGAGCGACGCTATGTTCGAGATACCTTCTACACGCAAGCGCACGTTCGAGGTAACGGCTGACTATGCAAAGCAACAGCTCGACAAGTCGCACATAACACGGCTCGCATCAGCATAATAATATCGGAACGAAGAGCCGGGACAGGGGGGAACCTCTTTCCCAACTCTTCATTCTTATTTCCCACACCCCATAACTCCCAATAGGGACTAACCTCACTGACAGAGAACATGACGAAATCCGACAATCTTAAAGCATCACTTAAGAAAATCTTCGGCTTTGACAATTTCAAAGGCGACCAGGAATCCATTATACGTAATCTGATGGAAGGACACGATGTATTCGTGCTCATGCCAACAGGCGGAGGCAAGAGTCTCTGCTATCAGCTACCGTCGCTTCTCATGGACGGTATGGCCATAGTAGTGTCGCCGCTAATAGCACTGATGAAGAACCAGGTCGATGCCATCAACGGTATCAGTGAGGAGGATGGTGTGGCCCACTATCTGAACTCGTCGCTGAAGAAGTCGGAGATTGACAAGGTGAAGGACGACATATCGTCAGGGAAGACAAAGCTGCTGTATGTCGCTCCGGAATCGCTGAACAAACAGGAGAATGTCGACTATTTCAAAACGGTGAAGATTAGCTTCTATGCCATTGATGAGGCGCACTGTATATCGGAGTGGGGTCATGACTTCAGACCGGAATACAGGAAGATAAGGGAGTCGGTGGACCAGATAGGCAGGGCACCAATCATCGCACTGACTGCCACCGCCACAGACAAAGTGCGGACGGATATCCTCAGAAGCCTCGACATTGAGGACGCAAAGCAGTTCAAGAGCTCCTTCAACCGCCCTAACCTCTTCTACGAGGTACGCCCGAAGACAAAGAATGTCGACAAGGATATCGTCAAATATATCAAGGAGAACTCCGGAAAGAGCGGTATAATATACTGTCTGTCACGCAAGAAGGTCGAAGACCTAGCGGAGGTACTGAAGGCCAACGACATAAAGGCGGCACCATATCATGCTGGTCTGGAGTCGGAGGTGAGGTCGAAGACGCAGGACGACTTCCTTCAGGAGAAGATTGACGTCATCGTTGCCACCATAGCCTTCGGTATGGGCATAGACAAACCTGACGTACGTTTTGTCATACACTACGACATCCCAAAAAGCCTCGAAGGCTATTACCAGGAGACAGGACGGGCAGGACGCGACGGACAGGAGGGTACCTGCATAGCCTTCTACTCTCAGAAGGACCTGAAGAAACTGGAGAAGTTCATGGAGAACAAGCCTGTCGCCGAGCAGGAGATAGGACGCCAGTTGCTGCAGGAGACACAGGCCTACGCCGAGTCGTCGGTATGCCGCCGCAAGATGCTTCTCCATTACTTCGGTGAGGAGTATCCGAAAGACAACTGCGGCATGTGCGACAACTGCCGCAACCCAAAGAAGAAAATAGAGGGTAAGGATGCCCTCGTCATCGTCCTCAACGCCGTCAAGGCCGTGAAAGAAAACTTCCTTCAGGAGTATATCATCAACTTTGTAAAGGGCTTTGCCACCGACGACATACGCGCACATCATCACGACGAACTCGACGAGTTTGCCGAGGGCAAGGACTACGATACGGCGATATGGAACCCGGTGATACGGCAGGCACTGCTGGCGGGATACCTCCGCAAGGATGTCGACAACTATGGCATCCTCAAGCTCACAGCCGCCGGAAAGCGGTACTTGAAGAACCCGACATCATTCCCTATCGTCATGGACGCCGTCTTCAAGGACGACTACGAGGACGAGAGCAACGACGGAGCCACATCGGCCCTCGACCTGCCACTGAAGAAGATGCTGGTAAGCCTACGACGCGACATAGCCCAGAAGAAGGAACTGCCTACCTATGTTATCTTCCAGGATGTATCACTCGACCAGATGGCAACGATGTACCCGACAACCATCGACGACCTGAAGAACATACAGGGCGTCGGCGAAGGAAAGGCGAAGCGCTATGGCAAGCCATTCCTGGAGCTTATAAAGAAATACTGTCAGGAGAACAACATCGTACCGCCGGAGGAGCTGCGCGTAAGGACCGTGGCGAAGAAGAGCAAGAAGGTAAAAATCATCACAAGCATAGACCGTCAGATACCTCTCGACGACATCGCTAACGCGGAGGGACTGGACTTCGACGAGCTCCTCGACAACCTCGACGACATAGTATACAGTGGCACAAAGATAAACATCGATTACTTCCTGGAAGAATACTACGATGAGGACCAGGTCGAAGACATCTATGAGTATTTCAAGGAATCGGAGACCGATGATCTCGAGGCGGCATACGATGAGCTCGACGAGGACTATCCGGAGGAGCTGATACGCCTTGTACGTATCAAATTCATGTCTGAGATGGGCAACTAAGGAACTTCTTTCTTACAAGACGGCCGGGCAACGCACTATGAGAGAAGACACGTCATACTCCAGTTTCTCTGTTGACGACTACACAGAGACGTCCAGCAGCTTCACCGACTTCAAGAAGATAACCGACGGAGCATACTGCACTCTCTGGCGGGCGTGCCGCAACGGACAATACTATGTGGTGAAGGCACTGCACGCACAGTATGCCAACAGTCCGGAGTACCAGGCATTGCTGAAGAAGGAATACGACATTCTCTCAATGTTCGACAGCCCATATATCGTGAAGGCCTGCGGCTACTGCGATATCGCGCCCTACGGCAAGTGTATCGTCATGGAATGGGTCGACGGCATCACGCTGAAGGATTGGCTGCAAGGACAGCACATTCAGAACTTTCCATGGAAGGCTGACCTGCGCAACCGCCGCATGGTGGCACGGCAGATAGTCGACGCCGTGGTGTATATCCATTCTCTTCAAGTCGTCCACCGCGACTTGAAACCGTCCAATATCATGCTCACCCGCAACGGCTGTCAGGTGAAAATCATCGACTTCGGCAACGCCGACACCGACAGCTTCACCATCTTCAAGCAGCCCGGAGGCACAAAGGGATATACGGCCCCGGAACAGCAACGCGACACCTGCAGCGATGAGCGCAACGACATCTACAGCCTTGGCGTCATCCTTCGGGAGATGCGGTTGGGATGGCTTTGGGCCGACGTTGTGAAAAAGATGCTCCGCCCTATCAGCAAAAGACTGCCGCATGTAAGCGACATCGCATCGATGATACGCCGTCGCCGTCGTCGTGCCCTCACAATAGTGTCGCTATGCCTTTCCATCATAGTTATCACCGGTGGCCTGAGGACTTGGGACCGCATAGTCAACCCACGGCCACAATTCGATGTCGTAGCCCGCTTTCAGTATTCCAACGTTGTCTATGAGTCATGGGGCGGCGGAAAGGCTACCGCACGTATGGACAACAAAAACGATTCTACTGTAGAAATCCCAAATACTGTCAACTACAACGGATTTCTGTATAAAGTTGAAGAGATAACATTCAACGCCTTCCGGGGCGACACAAATCTGCGCTCAGTTATCATACCGGAAGGAGCCCATCTTATGAAAGGGGCTTTCAAGCAGTGCCCACGGCTCACCGACATTTATATCCGCGGCACTCACGCTCCCGTTATCGGCAACGATATATGGCCAACCTCCATTGATGATGTCTTCGACGCGCACCATTACTCTTCCGTTGTCATCCATGTTCCCAAGAGCAGCCGCAAAGCCTACACCGTACATCCTTGGAACCGCTTCCATCATTACGTTTTCTATTAATGTTTCAAGAGTTTCACTTCTTGTCATAAAAAAGCAATGACGGATACCCTCCCTCACGGATGAGTATCCGCCTAACATTTTCACTTGACTTTACCTATAACATATCTACAAGGGAAACTGTATAGTTACCATTCGTTATCGTACAATCTTTTTCCTACCATCAACTATGAACAATCCTTTTCTCGTTTTTTGTGTCTGTGGGAGTCGAATGCCACCGATAGTATAAATATTCTTGGTTTCTTTTTCTGCAGTCACATTATTTATACCTGTCGTGATGGAGAAGGCATTTGAAAATTCAGATTCTCCAACGCCATAGACGACAGTAGCATTATAACTATGAACGCCACCTCCAGCAGTAGTATCGTCATAAGATGTGATATTTGCATCGACATTACCTATTTTCTTTCCATCTCGGTATATATTATAGCCTATTATCTGTGATAGGGAAACCGGATAGGTTATAGTCAATCTGAAGCACCTTGCCATTATGTGTGACACAGCGTATGGCAAAATAGCGAGCGTCATCAGGTAACCGGAATGCATAACGTGTCCATTCTGCCGACGGGACATTCTCAACATGTGCCAGGAGTTTAAAGCTTGCTGTATCGGTGTCAGTTGAAGAATAGAGCACCTCGAATTTCTCATTGGCCCACTCATCATTATAACTGCGGGCATAGAAGCAACTCTGTAGAAAGTAGAAGGCCTTGGCATAAAGATACATATCATGACGGCTCTGTGGACCTGTATAATAGCGATTGGCAAGAATAGAGAAGCATACAAGCCCCTTGCTGGGCTGGGTTGCCATAAATCCATCAGCCGTCTTGAATAGAGAATCGTTCGACAACGACGACCAGCTGTTTATAGTCATTCTCGAAAGGTCATACTTATCCGCGAAGGCTCCAAGAGACGGCAACAACATAATAAGTAGGAAGACGACCTTAATGATTCTCCTCCTTCTGGAGTGCCTAATGTGGCACATGGGCTGACGGTACAGGTTTGTCACGTATGACATGAAAAATATCTTATGCTGCAAAATTACTACTTTTCTTTCAATAACGAAGACATTTTCAGTCTTTTATAAGCAGAATGTTATATATCTACAGCATCCTCCTTTGGCAGGAGGTCGTACCTCACCCCACCCTTCTTGCCACAGATATAGTTCATCGGGCCCATGCCGTCATGCATAAGGCCGTTAAGGTACATCGGCTCGTCCTCGATAATCATATTGCACTGAAACTCGTCGCCGACATGCAGATGGGTATTCTCCACGGCAATAACGCGGAAACAAAAGCGGTGCTACTGAACCCAATGTAGGGGGGTATCCCCATCCTCCAAGTGCAAGTGGATTGCTGAACCCAATGGGGTGGGGTTCAGCAGAGCGATCTTTAAAGATTTCTTTACGTGTATCTTTTTGCTACTCGAAACTTGAATAATCTTATGTGGCGGACGCCCCCTAACCCTACCTAATCGCAACATGCAGTCGTCAGCAACAGGGGCATATTGAATTTAAGGCGGACGGCCCCTAACCCTACCTTGCCGCACCCTGCAAGCGAGTGCAGCCTGGGGGAAAAGAGATGGTATAAATTTAGTGCCTCGGAGAGGTACATTCTCAATAACCCCTGGCTAAGCGAGCGAAGCGAGTGCAGCCTGGGGGATAGCTCGAAAGGATAGTGTCCACTAAGAGCCTCGGAGAGGTTCAGACACGTAGTGTGCACATATATGAAGCTATATACTATAAGACAACCATTAGAATATAATGATTAACCCTGTGTGTATGTACCTCTCCGAGGCACTGAGTAAGCATCTCCCATCTTCTTACCCCCAGGCTGCACTCGCTTCGCTCGCTTAGCCTGGGGTTACGGAGAACCAGCCTCTCCGAGGCTATAAATCACTGTTGCGCATAGAGGATGGGGATAAACCCCACCCCTACATTGGCGGGAGTCGCTTGTAGCCAAGGCTGCGCCCGCTAGTTTTTTATTTCTCGCAAAGCCGCCAAGGACGCAAAGAAGTGTCGCAACCTCGGAGGTACACTCTCAATAACCCCTGGCTAAACGAGCGAAGCAAGTGCAGCCTGGGGGGAAAAGAGATGGAATAAATTTAGTGCCTCTCCGAGGCACTGGGTGTAATCCCCCATCTGCTTATCTGGATGCGCTCGCTCCACGGAAACCTCTGTCACCCAATGTAGGGGTGGGGTTTATCCCCATCCTCCAAGCGCAACAGTGACTTACAGCCTCGGTACACTCTCAATAACCCCTAGCTAAACGAGCGGAGCGAGTGCAGCCTGGGGATATAGACGATAAGGAACCCGTTACGTGCCTCGGAGAGGTACACTCTCTTTGCTAGTGGCTTGTTCAAATGTAAAACAAACTGACAATTTAACCCCTTCATTCTTCGATTATTCTGAACGACGACCTATAACGCTGTCAAATACGCCAAAAACGGCCGATTTGTATTATATTGATTATCAACACGTTACCAAAAGCCCGTTTTTTAAGGCTCGAAAAATGGCTATTTTGACCTTAAAAGTAAGGCTTACTTGTGTTGTAAGTATAGTACTTTTACGAGGTAAAACCTATGCTTTTACAAAAAAGTGTACTACACTTACAAACCGACCCGTTTTTTCCTCCCAAATCACCGTTATTTTCTTGCCGTTTAAGAGATTCCAACTTCTAGATTGATTGATTTTTATGACATGATTTTGTAATAAAAAGTCAAAGAAAACTTATTGCGTCTCGACACGATACCGACAAGAACTGTTCTATATCTCGGAGGAATGTTATCTCACAAGTATTTAAACCTTAGGAATTTTCCCCATTCAAATATTAATGATTTGCTGCGCTTTGCCACGCGGGCGTGTGATGCATATTTCATCTGTTTGCCATAAGCGATATAGGTATGTCTTACATCCACTGTCAAACGCACAAGCAACCGGTTGGATTACCGACGACTGCAGGGTGCCGTTTGAACGAGGGGCTAATCCTTCCACACGTTAAATAGCTTTAACAATATCAGAAAACGGTTGGAAAGTACTGTCTATGTCGAAAAATATTGGTAAATTTGCACGCAATAAATTCTCAAATCATATCTATGTCATCATTTGTTGCAGATAAAATTGTACTGGACGGTCTCACTTTCGATGACGTCCTTCTTATCCCTGCTTACTCAGAGGTACTGCCTAAAGAGGTAGAGTTGAAAACCCGTTTCTCACGCCACATCAGTCTGAATGTGCCATTTGTCTCGGCGGCTATGGATACCGTCACAGAGGCATCGATGGCCATCGCCATGGCCCGTGAGGGAGGTATCGGTGTCATTCACAAGAACATGACCATCGACGAGCAGGCTCGCCAGGTGGCTATCGTGAAGCGTGCCGAAAACGGCATGATCTATGACCCGGTAACCATCAAGAAAGGACGCACGGTGAAGGACGCCCTCAATATGATGGCCGAGTACCACATCGGAGGCATACCCGTCGTTGATGACGAGAACCACCTCGTAGGCATAGTAACAAACCGCGACCTTCGTTTCGAACGGCACATGGACAAGGCCATCGACGAGGTAATGACCAAGGAGAACCTCGTCACCACGCACCAGCAGACAGACCTTGTGGCAGCGGCAAAGATACTGCAGGAGCACAAAATTGAGAAGCTGCCTGTTGTCGACAAGGACAACAAGCTCGTCGGCCTTATCACCTACAAGGACATCACCAAGGCTAAGGACAAGCCAATGGCCTGCAAGGACGAGAAGGGCCGTCTGCGTGTGGCAGCCGGTGTCGGCGTCACCGTTGACACGATGGACCGCGCACAGGCTCTCGTCGACGCCGGTGTCGACGCAATCGTCATTGACACGGCGCACGGTCATTCCAAGGGAGTCATCGGCAAGCTGCACGATGTGAAGGCTGCATTCCCGAATATAGACGTTGTGGTAGGTAATGTCGCTACCGGAGAGGCTGCGAAATACCTCGTTGACAATGGCGCTGATGCCGTCAAGGTCGGTATCGGCCCGGGGTCCATCTGTACTACACGTGTCGTTGCCGGCGTTGGTGTACCACAGCTGTCGGCAGTATACGATGTCTACTGCGCACTGCAGGGAACAGACGTACCACTCATCGCCGACGGTGGACTGCGCTATTCCGGCGATATCGTCAAGGCCCTGGCAGCAGGCGGCAACTGCGTGATGATAGGCTCACTCGTCGCAGGAACAGAGGAAAGCCCCGGCGAGACCATCATCTTCAACGGCAGAAAGTTCAAAACCTACCGTGGCATGGGTTCCCTGGAGGCTATGGAGCAGAAGAACGGCTCCCGCGACCGTTATTTCCAGAACGATATCAAAGACGCCAAGAAGCTTGTGCCGGAAGGCATTGCAGGACGCGTGCCTTACAAGGGTACCGTTCAGGAAGTGCTCTACCAGCTTGTCGGCGGTCTGCGCTCAGGAATGGGCTACTGTGGCGCCGCAACCATTGAAAAGCTCCACAACGCCAAGTTCACACGTATCACCAACGCCGGTGTCCTTGAGAGCCACCCACATGACATCACTATCACCAGTGAGGCTCCGAACTACTCGCGTCCAGAATAATCATAAGCACAATCCCCTTCCACATATTATGTATGGGAGGGGATTATGTGCCTTGATACAAACCGAATTGTCATAAAATGAGACTGAAATTTCTTTTTGCCCTTATCATATCTTCATGCTGTCTGGCAAAGGCACAGACTGCTGGCAGCACAGACCCTGTAATCATGACCATCGCAGGCAAGCCCGTGCAGCGCTCAGAGTTTGAATACTCATACAACAAAAACAACTCTGAAGGTGTCATCGACAAGAAAAGCATTGACGAATACGTACCACTGTTCGTCGATTACAAGCTTAAGGTGCAGGCAGCCCTCGACGCCCACATGGACACCATAAGTGCAATAAGAAAGGAGTTCCTCACCTACCGCGACCAGCAGATACGCCCTTCGTTTGTCGCCGACAGCGACATAGAGAACGAGGCCCGGACTGTTTATGACAATACCAAGAAAGCCATTGGCGAGAAAGGACTCTACTCCTGCTCGCACATACTGCTCCTCGTGCCACAGAAGGCATCGGAGGCAAAGAAGGACTCAGTGAAGCTGCGCATAGACTCCATCTATACGGCAATAAAGAAAGGTGCCGACTTCGCAGAGATGGCACGGAAGTACTCGCAGGACCCCGGTTCTGCCCAGCGTGGCGGAGACCTCGGCGGTCCTTATGCGCCGGGAGCGATGATAAAGGAGTTCGAAGACGTAGCTTACACGCTGAAGGACGGCGAGGTGTCGAAGCCGTTCCTGTCGGCTTTCGGTTATCATATCATAAAGATGAACAAGCGTGAGCAACTGCCGTCCTACGACTCGCTCCGCACGAACATACTCCAATTTCTCGAGCAGCGCGACTTCCGTCAGCGTATAGCCCAGGAGAACATAGAGAAAGAAGCCAAGAAAGAAGGCATCGTCCCAGAGGCACTTATAGACAGACGGGCCAAGGAGATGCAGGCTAAGGACTCCGACCTCAACAATCTTGTGAGGGAATATCATGACGGTCTCCTTCTCTTCGCCATCAGCGACAGCCTCGTCTGGGGTAAGGCGCAGAAGGACGAAGCCGGACTGGAGAGATATTTCAAGGAGCATAAGAAACAATACAAGTGGGACGCACCCCGTTTCAAGGGCATTGCCTACCACGTGAAAGACGCCGCTGACGTCAAGGCCGTCAGAAACAGCATAAAGGATGTACCGTTCAAGAACTGGGCTGAGACCCTGCGGAAGGATTTCAACAGCGACAAGACGATACGCATACGCGTAGAGAAAGGAATATTCAAGGAAGGCGACAATGCCCTCGTGGACAGCGTCATCTTCAAGAAAGCCAACGTCAAGGCAAACAAACTTAAGGACTACCCCATTGACGCCACATACGGTAAGAAGATATCAGCGCCGCAGGACCTCGATGACGTACGCGGAGAGGTAACGGCCGACTATCAGAACGAACTTGAAAAGAATTGGATAGAAGGACTTCGGAAGAAATATTCTGTCAACATAGATAAGGAAGTACTTGCGACAGTAAACAAGCATTAAGGAATGAAGAATATAAAAAAGACATATATCATCGCCACCGCCATGCTGGCAACAGCCGTGACAGTAGCCATCGGCAGTAATGCCACAGGGATAGCGCGGAGCACCGGCAGCATGCTCACTACATTGTCCGACAGCGACTCCATCACGACGGACTTCGGCAAGGTCGCTGACACCTTCTCCAACGACAGCGACAAAGCGGACTTCTCCGCTGAGCCCGGTCTTACGGAGCCAACAAAAGGAAGCATAGTCGACGAAGTCATCTGGGTTGTCGGCGACGAGGCCATACTACGCTCGGACGTGGAGGCCATGCGTCTGCAAGGCAGCATGGAAGGACATGACTTCGGCGACAATGCCGACTGCACCATTCCAGAGCAGATAGCAGTGCAGAAGCTGTTCCTTCACCAGGCCGCCCTCGACAGTATCGAGGTAACGGAGTCGGAGATAACACAAGGTGTGGATCAGCAGATAAACTATTGGATACAGGCCGCCGGCTCCAAGGAACGGTTGGAACAGTACCGCCGCCAGTCCATCACTCAGATGCGGCAGCAACTGCACGACGACTATAAAAACTCTCAGCTGGTGCAGAAGATGCGGCAGAAGCTTGTGGAGGGCATAACAGTGTCGCCGGCAGAGGTAAGGGAATATTTCAGGAACATGCCGGAGGACAGTCTTCCGAAGATACCGACAACAGTGGAGGTGGAGATCCTCACGCAGACACCGAAGCCCACGCCGGAGGAGGTGAACCGCATCAAGGACGAGCTCCGCGGATTTACCGACCGTATCAACAAAGGAGAGATATCCTTCGCCACACTTGCCAGCCTCTATTCCGAGGACCCCGGTTCGGCACGTCAGGGCGGAGAGCTGGGATACACCGGTCGTGGCATGCTTGACCCGGCATTCGCTGCCGTGGCCTTCAACCTCACCGACCCGAAGAAGGTGTCAAAGATTGTGGAGTCGGAATTCGGATACCATATCATACAGCTCATCGACAGACGTGGCGACCGCATCAACTGCCGTCACATACTGCTGAAGCCAAGGATAGAAGAGTCGGCAATAGAGAAAGCGGAGGCACGCCTCGACTCCATAGGCGACGATATCAGAAAGGGTACGTTCACCTTCGAACAAGGAGCCTCAGTACTGTCGGACGACAAGGACACCAGAAACAACAACGGTCTGATGGCCAACTCCAATCAGTCGGAGCGCACATCACGGTTCCACATGCAGGACCTGCCGTCGGAAGTGGCTAAGGTTGTCGACACGCTGAAGGTCGGAGAAGTCTCAAAGGCGTTCCAGATGGTCAACGAGCGCGGAAAGACAGTATGCCTCATCTGCAAGTTGAAGAGCCGTGTAGAAGAGCACAGGGCGACCATCACAGAGGACTTCCAGGAGATGAAGGACATTGTCCTTGCCAAACGGAGGGACGAGAAGATACACAACTGGGTAGAACAGAAGATCAAGGATACCTATATACGTATGCTGCCGGAATACAAGAACTGCAAATTCGAATACGACGGCTGGGTTAAAGACTAATGACTGAGAATACAAAACATAGAACATTTATGAACTGGCATAGAACTACTCTTCTGATAGTTCTATGCTTGTTTGTCCTATGCCTGCCCCAGCCTGCCAACGCGCAGGGCAAGGGTAAGAAGCAGAAGAAAAAGGCAGAATGGGTGTTCCTGGACCATGCCGATGACCTCAGCTACGACGAGGCGAAGCGTCCCGGCGTGCAGATAGCAAAGGGCAAGGTGCGGTTCCGCTTTGAGGACTACACTCTGGCCTGCGACAGCGCATTCTTCAATCAGTTCGCAAACACCTTCCAGGCCTTGGGACATGTGAAGATGCACCGCGGTACGGGCAACATAAACCTGACATGTGAACGGGCCAACTACAACAGTATGACCCGGATATTCCAGGCGCGGAAGAACGTTGTACTCACACAGCCGGGCAGTGCGCTCCACTGCGACAGTCTCGACTACAACAGCAACAGCCACATGGCGAACTACGAAGGACACGGCCGCCTCGTCGGCAACGGCTCAACAATAACGTCTGAGAAAGGAGAGTACAACACACAAACCCACGACTCACACTTCACCAGCAAGAGAGTGGTCCTGCACAGTCCGGAATATAACCTCACCACACCGGACCTGACATACAACACGCAGACAAAACAGGGACACGTACAGGGGAAGTCGGTGATAAGGACCGTGAACAGGGAGGTAATACATACGAACAACGCCGACTTCAACGGTATCACCCACAGTTTCACTACCCACGGCCATTCCACCGTCTCCTCACCGGAACGCGACATTGAAGGCGACGACATGGACTACGACCGTTCCACCGGACGCGGAGAGGGACACGGACATGTAAGGGTGAACGACAAGCAGGGCGGACGTATTATCACCGGCGACAACGTAAGGTTCCGCACAGCACGTGTGGTGAAGAACCGCAAGGTGCACAATGAGGTTGTGGAGTTTGAAGGCGAAGGCAATTCAAAGATAATAGACCATCCCGCACAGCGCACCATCAAAGGCGACCACCTCAGCTACAACGCGCAAACCGGCGAGGGCTTCGGTGAGGGAAATGTCGACTATATCGATCACAAGCAGAAGAACGCTTTCCTGGGCGATTACATCCATTATACGCCGTTGGACGCCATAGCCTACGGAAAGGTGATAGGAAAAGAGTTCTCGCAGGGTGACACCCTCTTCGTACATGCCGACACCATACTCATGAAGGGTGTGGTGGAAAGCCGGAAGATTGCCGAGAGGACAGTCCAGGATACCATAAGAACTTTCTATGGAGTAGACAACGTACGTGCTTTCCGTACCGACGCACAGGCTGTCTGCGGACTTCTCATCGCCTGTAGCAGAGACTCAAGCATGACAATGTACAAGGACCCGATAGTCTGGAGCGGACAGCGGCAGATGGTCGGCGACTCCATACGATGCTTCATGAATGACTCCACCATCCGCGAGGCACATGTCATGGGCAATGCCATGTCTATTGAGCTCATGCGCGACGGTGAGCACTACAACCAGGTATCGGCGAAACGCATGAACGGCTTCTTCACTGATGGAAAGATACAATGGGGTGAGGCCATAGGAAACGTCTTCGTAATCTACTATCCCGTCGACGACAAGGACAGTTCGCTCATAGGCCTCAACTACACGGAGACTGACACGATGCGGTTCTACATGACACCGACCGCGGAGCGCAAGCTTCAGAAAATATGGATGCCGAAGTCGAAGGGCACGCTATACCCGATGAACCAGATACCGGCCGACAAGAAAACGCTGAGAGGCTTCGCGTGGTACGACTATATAAGGCCCGTCGACAAGTACGACCTCTTCCGTCATGCGGAGAAAGGTGACCGGCAAATCCACAACCGTATGATAAACACACCGCCGCCATTGCAATACGTCGGTAACAGCACCACCGTGGTTACCGACAAGGGCAACAAGCGGAAGGTATTATACCCCGATGCCGGTGGAGGTAAGCAAAGAAAGGAGTAGACGTCATGGGATTCTTTCATCAACCCAAACCGCGGCACTTCCATCACGAGCCCATTTACTTTGACGAGCACAAGGACCGTGTGGAGCAGATAGAGAAACGGGCGCGACAGGAACTCAAGGCCAAAGAGGCCCAAGGCTTCGACGCCGGGAGTATCCGTGGTGCCTTCACAGGGGATGCGGCAAAGAAAAGAGCAAGACGCCGCAGCCTCATCACCAGTGTCTTGCAGGCCAACACGGGAGCAATGATAGTTATCATCATTGCGCTCATCCTGATATGGATTTACCTGCAGAAATAATTTTTTAAGACATAGCACATTCATGAGCGACGTAATAAGACTTTTACCAGACAGCGTAGCCAACCAGATAGCGGCAGGCGAGGTAATCCAGCGTCCGGCTTCCGTCATAAAGGAGCTGGTCGAGAACTCCGTCGATGCCGGTGCTACCCACATCGACATCCTGGTTACCGATGCCGGACGAACGGCCATACAGGTCATCGACGACGGTAAGGGTATGTCGGAGACCGATTCACGGCTGGCCTTCGACCGTCATGCCACGTCGAAGATACGCCAGGCAAACGACTTATTCTCTCTCCACACCATGGGCTTCCGCGGTGAGGCCCTACCCTCCATTGCAGCCGTAGCGCAGGTGGAGCTAAAGACACGCATGGCCGACGATGAGGTAGGAACACATCTATCCATAGCGGCCAGCCATATCACGGGACAGGAGCCCTGCTCGTGCCCCGTTGGCAGCAATTTCCTTATAGAGAACCTTTTCTATAATGTTCCGGCAAGACGGAAATTCCTAAAGTCAAACACTACAGAGCTCAACAATATCATTACTGCCTTTCAACGGATAGCACTCGTCTATCCGGAGGTGGCATTCACCTTACGCAGTAATGACGTGGAGGTTTTCAACCTCCGAAAGAGCAATATCCATCAGCGTATCACCGATATCTTCGGAAGGAAGATTGACCAGGAACTGTTGCCGATGGGTGTCAAGACCACCCTTTGCAACATCACCGGCTTTGTAGGCAAACCGGAAGCCGCAAGAAAGAAAGGCGCACGCCAGTTCTTCTTCGTCAACGGCCGGTACATGAAGCATGCCTACTTCAACAAAGCCGTACAGTCGGCTTTCGAACGCCTCATCCCTTCCGGTGAGCAAGTACCGTATTTCATATATTTTGAGGTAGACCCGGAGAACATCGACGTAAACATCCACCCTACAAAGACAGAGATAAAGTTTGAGAACGAGCAGGCTATCTGGCAAATCCTCGCCGCGGCTGTAAAAGAGGCCGTCGGTAAGTTCAGCGAGATACCGACCATCGACTTCGACACTGAGGGGCGACCGGACATCCCAGTGTTCAATCCTACACAGGCCTCGACCGCATCACCGAAGGTGACATACGACCCATCATACAATCCATTCTCCACTCACAAGTCTACTGCTGCGCCAATGACGCCGCACATTCCCTCTGCTTCTGCCCCAAACGACTGGGACAAGCTCTATGAGGGTATCCGGCGCGAGCCAAGCCAGGAGACGGAGATATTCGAAAGCCACGAGCCCATGTCGACATCCGACGACATAATAGCTGAGAAGTCACCGTCGCACTACCAGTACAAAGGGACATACATCATGACGGCGGTGAAGTCTGGGCTGATGATAATAGACCAGCACCGCGCTCATGTAAGGATACTCTACGAGCGCTACCTCAAACAGCTGGAGAACAACAAGCGGCTGCCACAGAAGGAGCTGTTCCCAGAAGTGGTACATTTCACAGCGTCAGAAGCTCTGACACTGAAGCATGTCATGCAAGAACTGACCGCCCTTGGTTTCGAACTTACCGACATGGGCGACAACAGCTATGCCGTCAACGCCATACCGTCAGGTCTTGAGGGCATCAACATCACCAAGCTAGTAACCGACATGATAGACTCCGCCGGCACCCACGAGACATCGGTGACAGAGGAGATAAACCGATCACTTGCCATCAGTCTTGCCCGCAACGCCGCCATTCCACAAGGACAGGTGCTCAACAACGACGAGATGGAGAACATCATCAACCAGCTCTTCGCTTGCGGGAACGTCAACTACACCCCCGATGGAAAGAAGATACTGACCATTTTTCGTCAACAGGACATAGAACACCTCCTCGGCTGAAATCAGAGTTGAAAACATAAATTACAAAACTAAATAAGTATCAATATCTTACATTTTCGAAAGATTACAGTAAAATTTGGTGTAAAAACAGATTTTTTTAATAAAAATTGCAGTTGAGTTAAAAAATATTGCTACCTTTGTGCCAAAGAGACAGAGAGTTGTCTGTTCAAACATATAATTACAACTATTCATACAACCCCGACTATCGGAAACAAAAGTTTAAAAGACTATACTTAATAAAAATAAATATAAAACATTATTACATATATAACTAATAACTGAAAGTTATGAAAAAATTACTAATCGCATTGGCATTTGCAGGTGCTTCACTTGCATCTTTCGCACAGACCAATAGCGTTATTGCCAACAAGAGTAGCGTTGCAACTAACTCTTTCTGGAACAACTGGTTCGTTCAGGCAGGCTTTGATTGGAACATGTGGTATTCCGACCAAGAGCACGGACATAATCTGTCAAAGAACCCCTTCAAGAGCTTCCGTTCTGTACCAGGCTTCTCTGTAGCTGTTGGTAAATGGTTCACTCCTGGACTCGGACTGAGAGTCAAGGGCCAGGGTCTCTGGGGTCGTAGAGTCGACAACGACGCGGCTACTCAGGGAGAAGCTAAGGCCGGCACAAAATACTGGCTGCTTGAAGGCGACGCCCTCTTCAACCTCAGCAACATGGTTGCTGGTTACAATCCAAAGCGCGTCTATAACCTCATCCCGTTCGTAGGTGGCGGTATCGGCCGTTGCATGTCGACAGACTTCGAGGGAATGCTGCTTCGCGTAGGTATCCTGAACCAGTTCCGCGTAAGCAAGAACATCGCTATCAACGTTGAGCTTGGGTGGAACCGTTGCGAGGGCGACCTCGATGGCTCTGGTTCCGGTACCGGTCACGGTTGGGTATCGCACGACAACAACATATATGCTGAGCTAGGTCTGACCTACAGCCTCGGCAAGACCACATGGGAGGTAACTCCTGACGTAGACGCTATCAACGCTGAGCATCAGGCTGCCCTCGACGCACTGAACGCTAAGCTGCGTGATGCTGAGAATGAGAACTCCAACCTCCGCACCCAGCTGAAGACTCAGCCGAAGACACAGACCGTCACACAGTCTGTCAAGGAGCTTATCACTACACCGGTATCTGTATTCTTCGAGATTGGCAAGACTAACGTCGCTTCACAGAAGGACCTCGTCAACGTTCGCGCTCTTGCAAAATACGCAAAGGAGAACAACAGCAAGATTCTCGTAACCGGTTATGCTGACAGCGCAACAGGAACAGCAGAGATCAACCACAAGCTGTCCGTAAAGCGTGCAGAGATTGTCAAGGAGGAACTCATCAAGATGGGTATTCCTGCTGAGAACATCTCTACCAAGGGTCTTGGTGGTGTAGAGCAGCTCTCACCGGTATCATTCAACCGTCGTGCTACCGTTCAGATCACCGAGTAAAAGATTGTCTTAGACAACAACATACACCTTATAATAACAGAAGGCGCTTCCCAGTTGGGGAGCGCCTTCTTTATTTTTAACAATATTGTATATAAGAGTAACTATTCAGCCATTCCATTCCGTAGGGGCGGGGTTTATCCCCGCCCTCCCCCGCAAAACATATCAAAATATGCGGTCCGTGGGAAATGAAATGATTACCGTCAAGGGGGTTAGGGCGGGGATAAACCCCGCCCCTACTTTGGGTGACATCAATATCCTCACCGCTAACTTCTCCGCTCGTAACTGTCATCCTGTTTTTCTGCCAGCATTCGCTGAATAGTTACATATAAGATGGTCTTTGCGTTAATAACATTGTATACAAGCTGACAATTGTTTAAATAACATTGTACATGTCTCTGTGCATACAATATAACACCTATCCAGTGCTATGACAGAGGCATCACTTCTCCTCCGCCTCTTCCTGCCTGCGTCTCCGCTCGTCGATAACCTGGAAGTCCTTCTTCTGCAATATAAAGTCGGATCCCAGGTATTTCTCACGCACCACCTTGTTGGCAGCCAGTTCCTCCGGTGTGCCCTTAAAGAGGATACGTCCTTCGAACAAAAGATATGCACGGTCGGTGATGTTCAGCGTCTCATGGACATTATGGTCGGTGATAAGGATGCCGATGTTACGGAACTTAAGGCGCCATACGATATGCTGGATGTCCTCCACGGCAATAGGGTCGACACCTGCAAACGGCTCATCAAGCATGATAAACTTAGGGTCTATAGCCAGACAGCGCGCTATCTCCGTACGACGGCGCTCGCCACCCGACAACCTGTCACCCTTGTTTTTGCGGACCTTATCAAGACGGAACTCTTTGATAAGGCTTTCCATCTTGTCGATGCGTTGCTGATGGTTTAGCTTGGTCATCTCCAGAACCGACATGATATTGTCCTCCACGCTCATCTTACGGAACACGCTGGCCTCCTGCGGCAGATATCCTATTCCGGCACGGGCACGTTTGTACACCGGGAACTTTGTTATCTCCGTGTCGTTGATGAACACATGTCCGTCGTTAGGCACTATAAGTCCCGTAACCATATAGAAACTCGTGGTCTTACCGGCGCCGTTAGGACCGAGCAGACCGACAATCTCACCCTGACGCACGTTGATATTCACATTGTTGACCACGGTTCTCTTGCCATACCGCTTGACAAGTTCTTCGGCACGCAGCACACTGTGCTGCTCTTCCGTGGGCTTATCCGTGGCGACAGCAGCACCGCTACCCTCGGTCTCAGAGCCTTCTCTTACGGGAGTCTCCGCCGCTGAAGACAGTTCTCCGTCGGCAAGAGGCTGTACGACAATATTATCTTTTTCGTCCATAAATACTCTTTAAAGAATAATTTGTATATCAATGCCATACGACAACGCCACTGCACTGCTCATCAGCTTGCAGGATTGTCCTATGTTCCAAGTTGCAAAATTAGCAAAATTAACTATAATATCAGCCTACTTTTGAAAAACTCTTTTATAAGATTGCAGTTTTTAATCGGATTTTGGTTAATTTTGCAGGCGGAAACGGTCATGAACGAAGACAACATCATGACTTCTCACATTGCAAACAACAGAATTTTATAATGCTTATATTCAAATGGCTTAACACCTTCGGCAGATACCTTGAGCTCATGGGCCGCACCTTCTCACGTCCGGAACGTATGCGTATGTTCGGCAAACGGTATGTGAAAGAGATGTCGCAGCTCGGAGTGGACTCCATCGGCATAGTACTCCTCATATCGTTCTTCATCGGAGCGGTAATATGCATACAGATAAAACTGAACATACAAAGTCCTTGGATGCCGCACTGGGTGTCGGGATACGTCACCAGGGAAATCATGCTGTTGGAGTTCTCCAGTTCCATCATGTGCCTTATCCTGTCGGGAAAGGTTGGCTCTAACATAGCTTCTGAGCTGGGCACGATGCGCGTAACACAGCAGATAGATGCCCTGGAGATAATGGGTGTCAACTCGGCAAGTTACCTTATCCTGCCGAAGATAGCAGGACTGATGACCATCATGCCGTTCCTCGTTATCTTCTCCAGTGCCATGGGCATCATCGGTGCCTATGCTACATCGGTAATAGCACATATCATCACCCTTGAGGACCTCACCGCCGGCCTTCAGCACGATTTCAACTCATGGTTTATGTACATGAGCATCATCAAGAGTCTCTTCTTTGCGTTCATCATAGCCAGCGTATCGTCATACATGGGCTACACGGTGAAAGGTGGCTCTGTGGAGGTCGGCAAGGCATCCACAGATGCCGTGGTATGCTCCAGTGTGCTGATACTGTTCTCGGATGTATTCCTCACACAACTGCTGTCATAATATAGGAAGGAGACACTCAAAATGATTGAAGCAAGACACATATACAAGAGTTTCGGAGACAAGGAAGTGCTCCGCGATATAAGCACCGTGTTTGAGGACGGAAAGACAAACCTCATCATAGGACAGAGCGGAGCGGGAAAGACCGTTCTGATGCGTACCCTCGTCGGACTGCTGACGCCCACCAAGGGTGATGTGCTCTACGACGGCCGCAACTTCTACGGTATGTCGAAGAGGGAGAGGATAATGATGCGGCGTGAGATGGGAATGATTTTTCAGGGAGCGGCACTGTTCGACTCACTGACGGTGTTGGAGAATGTAAGATTCCCGCTCGATATGTTCTCAAATATGACATACCGCGAGCGCAACACAAGAGCGATGGAATGCCTCGAAAGGGTCAACTTGAAAGGTGCCGAGAGCAAATACCCCGGTGAGATTTCGGGCGGTATGCAGAAACGTGTGGCCATAGCCCGCGCCGTCGTCATGAACCCGAAGTATCTCTTCTGCGACGAGCCGAACTCCGGCCTCGACCCAAAGACATCACTCGTTATCGACGATCTGCTCTCGGGAATAACAAAAGAGTACAACACAACGACAATAATAAACACCCACGACATGAATTCCGTTATGGGCATAGGCGAGAACATCATCTTCATTGCCGACGGACGAAAGGAATGGCAGGGCAACAAGGACACTGTCATCTCGTCACACAACAAGAAACTCAACGACCTCGTATTCGCCTCCGACCTGTTCAAGAAGGTTAAGGAGGTGGAACTTGAGGGTGAGCGCAAGGAATAAACAACCAGGGTATTCAACTAGTTGTTCCATTTTTTCGGAAATTATATCCGTATGCAGGGTGCGGCCCTTGTGGCCGGACGCAGCCTAATCATAGAATATATTTGGGGTGGACGGACGGCCACAAGGGCCGCGCCCTGCAAGCGGATGTTACTCCCAAAGAATAAGAACAAACAAGCTCCGCGCCTCGGAGAGCCATAGGACACTGTCATCTCCTCTCACAACAAAAAGCTCAACGACCTCGTCTTCGCCTCCGACCTGTTCAAGAAAGTAAAGGAAGTGGAACTGGAGGGTGAACGGAAGGAATAAACAACCAGGGTATTCAACTAGTTATTCCATTTTTTCGGAAATTATATCCGTATGCAGGGTGCGGCCCTTGTGGCCGTCCGCAGCCTAATCAAAGAATATATTTGGGGTGGACGGACGGCCACAAGGGCCGCGCCCTGCAAGCGGATGTTATACTCCCAAAGAATAAGAGAACAAACAAGCTCCGCGCCTCGGAGAACTATAATTCTACTCTGACTGGCATTGCCTGATACAATAAAGGGGATGATGCCCGATGAACAATCATCGGGTGTCATCCCCTTTATTTTTTCTTATATTACAAACGATTACTTCATATACCACACATTCTTTCGCTTCACCATCGGCACAAGGACCTCCTCAGAGGTTCCGTCACCCATGGTAAGGGTGAGGTAGGCGGCGACGAGTGTCGTATCCTTCTGCATCATGTCGGCCTTGCTGAGCTTCACCGCCTTGATGCCACGGTGCAGGCTGTCCTGCTCATGAACGAACATCTCAGCGTTCTTCACCAGCAGAGCCTTATACTCCTTAGGTATGGGCTTCTCGTAATACATGCCATCGACATAGGCTGAGAAGTTATGCCGCTGAAGATAACCGTAATATTCCACCGCAGCCTTGCCGGCGATATCACCGTTAGGCTTCTGCTGTGGCTTACCCTTGCAGGCCACGAGTGCCGCAAGGGTCAGAAATATAAAAAGTATCTTCTTCATTTTCCCAGTAGTCATTTACTTCTGCCTGATAAACACGTTGATGGGACAACCGTGGAGTGACCAGTTCTCACGAATTTTATTCTCCAGGAAACGGCGGTACTGCTCTTTAATATACTGTGGCAGGTTGGCATAGAACACGAAAGAAGGTATCTGCGTGTTAGGGAGCTGCGAGCAGTATTTTATCTTTATGAACTTACCCTTGACAGACTGTGGCGGCGTAGCCTCGATGATAGGCAGCATGACCGCGTTGAGCTTTGTAGTACCGACATGCATCGTACGGTTCAGATAAACCTGCTTTGCCGTCTCCAAGACCTTGAAGATACGTTGCTTGGTGAGTGCCGAGGCGAAGATGATTGGGAAGTCGGTGAACGGTGCCATACGGTTACGGATAGCATTCTCGAAGGTTTCTATAGCCTTCGGCGACTTATCCTGCACGAGGTCCCATTTGTTTACTACTACAACGAGACTCTTGTGGTTCTTCTGTATGAGTTGGAATATATTCATATCCTGCGCTTCAATGCCGCGTGTGGCGTCAATCATAAGTATGCACACGTCGCTGTTCTCTATGGCGCGGATGGAACGCATGACACTATAGAACTCCAGATCCTCGGTAACCTTGTTCTTACGGCGGATACCAGCGGTGTCGACGAGATAAAAGTCGAAGCCGAACTTTGTATAACGGGTGTAGATACTGTCGCGGGTGGTACCGGCAATCTCGGTAACGATGTTGCGGTCCTCACCTATAAAGGCATTGATGATGCTCGACTTACCGGCATTAGGACGACCGACGACCGCAAAGCGGGGAATATCCTCTTCGATGGTTTCTTCCGGCATGTCCTTAAGCTTGGAAAGGATAAGGTCGAGGAGATCACCGGTGCCGCCTCCTGTGGCAGCACTGATGCACTGTGGGTCACCGAGACCAAGACGGTAGAACTCAGCAGCGGAATAGCTCTCACCGCTGTTGTCGACTTTATTGGCCACGAGGATAACAGGGAGCTTTGCGCGACGCAGTATCTTCGCCACGTCCTCATCCCAGTCGGTGATACCTGTCTCGTTGTCGACGAGAAACAGGACGAGGTCGGCCTCGTCGGTGGCTACTCTCACCTGCTGGCGTATGGCATCCTCAAAGATGTCGTCAGACTTCACAACCCATCCACCGGTGTCGACGATGGAGAACTCACGGCCGTTCCACGAACATTTGCCGTACTGACGGTCGCGGGTCGTGCCGGCAGTATCACTGACGATGGCACGGCGGCTCTGTGTAAGTCTGTTGAATAATGTGGACTTTCCCACGTTAGGGCGTCCTACGATAGCTACTAGATTTGCCATTTTTTTCTTTGTTTGATTTCTGAAGTTTAACATTCTTCGGCCCTCCTCGCAGCGAGGAGAGTATGCTCTGCATACAGTTAGAGCCAAAAATAATTACTCAATCTACAGCAAGAAATGCTTTTGCTAATTGAATTGCATTCCTTAAAACTTTGAGACCCAATGTCGGAAGGAGATTTATTCCCATCCTTCAAGGGTTTAACAGAGATTTCTTTCTCTTTTAGGGGAGTTAGAGATACTCAGCCCCAGATCTATAGCGTTCTTACTCCGGATCGTAACCGAAGTTCTTTAGCTCATGCTGGTTGTTTCGCCAGTCCTTGTCGACCTTGACGAACGTCTCCAGGTATATTTTCTTCCCAAAGAACTTTTCCAGGCTTCGGCGGGCCTCCGAGGACACTTTCTTTAGTGCCTGACCCTGGTGGCCGATAATAATGCCTTTTTGAGAGTCGCGTTCCACGTAGATAACAGCATTGATATGGATGACACTGCCGGAGTCCTTAAACCGCTCGACGACGACCTCCACACTGTATGGTATCTCCTTATCGTAGTACCGAAGTATCTTCTCGCGAATTATCTCGGAGACGAAGAACTTCGCCGGCTTGTCGGTCAGCTGGTCGGTATCGAAATAAGCCGGACTCTCCGGCAACAGTTCCTTGATGCGTTTTATCAGTACGTCGACACCGAACTTATTGGCCGCAGAGATAGGCAGTATCTCAGCTTTCGGCAGAAGACGGTGCCAAAGGTCGACGAGCTTTCCGAGCCGTTCCGTAGGGTTGACAGCCACGGACGGCGCGTCCTTCTTCGCGTTCTTGCCCTCAACCGCTTTCTTGCCGCCTTTTTCAGCCGTAGAGGATGGCGCCTTGCCCAGTTCGTCAATCTTGTTGATGAGCAGGATGACTGGGATGGTCATCTTGCTAACCTTCTCCAGGAAGTCCATGTTCTTCTCCGGGTCCTCAACGACATCGGTAACATAGAGAAGAATGTCGGCATCGGCAAGGGCACTCTCAGAGAACTGGAGCATCATCTCCTGCATCTTGTAGTTAGGTTTCAGCACGCCGGGCGTGTCGGAAAACACTATCTGACAGTCGGGCTCATTGACGATGCCCATGATGCGGTGACGAGTGGTCTGTGCCTTGAAAGTGGCGATAGACAGTTTCTCGCCGACGAGTTGGTTCATCAGCGTACTCTTGCCCACGTTAGGGTTGCCAACAATATTTACAAATCCAGCTTTGAACATTTCTATAAAGGACAAAAAACGCACCTCTCCAAATTGTGTTCAGAAAGATGCGTTTTTTTATTTAAGTTTATTGAGTGTGCGTTTACATCTTGGCCTCTGCCACCTTGTCGCCATCGTAAGCCCACTTATAGTAAGTTGCTCCGTGAACGAACCCAGCACCGAAGGCCGTGAAGATAATGTTGTCGCCTTTCTTCAGCTTGGCCTCATTGTCCCACATTGCCAATGGGATTGTGGCTGCACTGGTATTGCCATAGTGGTCGATGTTGATGAGAACCTTATCGATAGGCAACTCGGCACGCTTGGCCACAGCGTCGATGATACGACGGTTGGCCTCGTGAGGGATTACCCATCCCATGTTCTCCGCATTGAGGTTATGGCGTTTCATAATCTCCATCACATCGTTGCTCATGGAGGTTACGGCGTAACGGAAGACCGTACGTCCCTCCTGGTAGATGTAGTGAAGGTGATGGTCTATAGTGAAGTGGGATGCCGGACAAACAGAGCCACCGGCCTTCATGTGAAGGAACGGCAGTCCCTGACCATCGGTACGAAGAAGTGCTTCCTGAACGCCAACTCCTTCCTCCTCAGTGCCCTCTACGAGCACTGCTCCGGCACCGTCGCCGAAGAGGACGCAAGTGGAACGGTCGGTATAGTCGACGACTGACGACATCTTGTCGGCGCCGATGACTATAATCTTCTTGTAGCGTCCGCTCTCTATCATCGACGTAGCAACGTCGAAAGCATAGAGGAAGCCGCAACATGCAGCCTCCAGATCGAAGGCGAAAGCATTCTTAAGTCCCAGCTTGCCAAGGACAATGCTGGCTGTCGACGGGAATTTGTAATCGGCTGTGGTAGTGGCAACAATAAGCGCGTCAATGGAATCAGGATCAGCACCAGTTTTCTGCAGAAGCTGCTTGGCAGCCTTGCGGGCCATGTAGCTCGTACCCAGACCTTCCTCGGTGAGGATGCGGCGCTCCTTAATGCCCACACGGGTGGTTATCCATTCGTCACTGGTATCGACCATGCGCGAGAGCTCCTCATTGGTGAGGATGTAGTCAGGCACATAGCCTCCGATACCTGTGATTACGGCCTTAATCTTACCCATTGCTACTGATCCTTACTCTACGGTCTCCTTGACGATAGCAACCTTGCCACGATAGTATCCGCAAGTCGGGCATACTGTGTGATAAACATAGTAAGCGCCGCAGTTCGGGCATACTGCCAGTGTCGGTGCTACTGCCTTATCGTGAGTTCTTCTCTTAAGTGTACGAGTCTTTGACTGTCTTCTTTTAGGATGTGCCATTTTAGAATGTAATTTTTAACTTTTAATTTTTGAAATTCAATTTGTTGAGGGCTGCCCAGCGCGGATCCACAGAGGTCTCACCTTCCTCACCGCTTCGGGCGGCAGAGTGCTCATTGAGAGCCCGTATCATAGCAGGGTTGCATTTTCCAGGTGCATGCACATGCCTGATAGGAATGGCAAGTTCTATAAATTCGTAGATGAGCCACGCGACATCGAGTATTCCTTCGTCCTCGGCCACCGTCACGAGGTCGTCATCTTCTGAGTTTTCCTTGCCGAACTTAGCGTTAAGCTGTTGTTCGAATGATATGGGCTGCTCCATGTCATCAAGGCAGCGGTCACACGGTACAATGACATTGCCTGTGCCGTGGAAAGAGAGATTGAAGAAATCGTCCTCCGCACGCACGACATCAATATCGACATGCACGTTACCTTTCTGTACATCAGGAGCTTCGACGGCCTCAAAGAAACTGTCGTCAAGGTCGAACGATAGCTGTGTCAGTCCATCGTCCAATCTGTCTAAATCAATTTTTAAGGTCTCTAAGTCCATAATCGGGTTGCAAAGTTACAAAATATTTTCTGATTATCAACAACTTAAATGGCAAAAAAAATCTTAATTGCGCAAACATCATGGTATTGTGCAACGTTTTATATTTATATATGGTCGTTGATGCACTACATCTTAGGTCCACCCTGTGCCTTTCCCAGGCACTGAATAGTTACATCCTTAGCTATATATTATCAAAAATATTTACATCGAAATAGGTGTATTACACTTGCATTGTAAGTGTACGGAAAATGCATCATAAATGTGCCCCTTTTACAAAAAAGTATACGGAAAATAGAACGCAAGTGTACGGAAAATGCAACCCACTGAGGCACAGCGTGTTACAAGGTGCATTTTAAAAAGCTGGGATTTGAAAATTATTTACATGCTTTTCTTGGGATAAGTCATTACCTACGACTAGGCCTTTACGTCTCGTTTCAACTCTATGCGGAACGTCGTACCCTTACCCACTTCCGAGCTCTTGACGAATATCTTTCCTTTATGGTATTCCTCGACGATGCGCTTTGCAAGACTCAGGCCTAGTCCCCAGCCCCGTTTCTTAGTGGTAAAGCCTGGGCGGAACACGTTGCTGATGTCTTTCTTCCGTATGCCTTTGCCGGTGTCGCTGACCTCTATGACAGCTTTGCCGGGCGCTTCCTCAACGCGCAGTGTGATAGTGCCGGGGCCACCGCCCATAGCGTCGACGGCATTCTTCGACAGGTTCTCGATGACCCACTCAAAGAGCGAGGCGTTTAGGTTGACGATGATGTCGTGGTCGGGGAAGTCTTTTACCATACGCACTTTCTTTGACGTCCGGCGGTCCATGTACTCAATGACATGGTCGAGGACCTCGTTAAGGCTCGACGGGACAGGCTCCGGCAAGGAACCTATCTTGGAGAAGCGGTCGGCAATGAGCTGAAGGCGCTTCACGTCTTTGTCCATCTCGGGAATAAGGCTGTCATCCGGATAGCTCTCCTTAAGTATCTCTATCCATGCCATAAGGGATGATATCGGGGTTCCCAACTGATGGGCAGTTTCCTTGGAGAGGCCTACCCATACCTTGTTCTGTTCGGCACGCTTGGAGGTGAGCAGCGCGAAGATGGCGATGACCACAAAGAGCATTACGACGCCGAGCTGAACAAAGGGATAGATGGCAAGACGCTTGAGCATGAGGGAGTCGTCATAGACAACGTCGATATAGTCGTCCCTGGCCGCCGGATCGTCAGTATTAAGGTTTATGCGGATGTCACGACCGCTGGCCTTAAGGCGCTTCCCGATATCGGAGGCTACACGGAGGCTGTCGTCATAGTTGTCTGCGGATATATTGAGATTACGGAACTCAGAGACGTTGCCGTTGCTGTCCATAACGATGACTGGAATGGTATTGTTTTCATTCAGGACCTTAAGGACCAAGGACAAGTCGGTATTCTCGTCGGCCTTGTTAAGACTCCGCATGGCTTCGGCCCACACTTCCATTTTGTTCCGCTCCTCTGCCTCAAGGTCTTTGGTGAGGAAATGTGACACGACAAGGGACGCCACGGCAATAACAATAGCCGCGACAACAAGTAGAATCTTTACCTGGCGTATTCTGTCTGTCCACTGCATAACGTTTAAATAACGTAACAGCATTGGATTTATTGCATAAGAAATAAGAAGCTGTGTTTAATTGGAAGAAAGGACATCAGAATTTCCACTTCACTTGCAGCTCAAGGTCTGTTTGTGAACTATGGTCTATCTGCTGAAGTCCGGAAGAGATGTGGTCACGGTCGAAATAGTCGGTGGTGCCGCATTTTGCGATAAGGAGCAAGGAAGAAGTAAGATCCACGCGGGCAAAGAGGGCATAGCGGATGCCTTCACCATAGAAAGCCGGGAAGGAAAAACTGTAAAGTGGACCGCGCTCGTAATTGTATATACGACTCGCAAAGTCGTCGGTGTTGAAATAACCAAAAGTACCGGAAAAATGGAGACGGCGGATACCATAAGTGCCGGAAAGGGTGGTCATCCATCCGAAGCTGTCGTCCTTGAAACCACTATAGGCAACATCGCCTTGAAGACGCAAGCTCCAAGTGGTGCTGCCGTAACCGAAAGACAGACGACCGCGCTGGCACTTCTCATCAATAAGGGCTGTCTTATTATCGTTGTCTTTCTGCCGCACCTTATACTGGTAACGGCCAAGGATAGTCCAGCGATTGTTGGTCCAAGACATAGTCATGACATTGTCCCAGCAATGGCTTGCACGGCTGACTTGGTAACGGGGTTGGGCAAAATAAGCATAATCAGTATAGAACAGTACATTAAGATGGCGGAAGGCTTGCCAGTTGGCACCAAGGTAGACGCCGCTTTCGTTCTGAATCCGCCCGCCGGAACTGAAGCTGGAAGAGAAAAGGGATGAATATTTCTTACTGTAGAAACGCTGAAGGGCTATAACGGAAAGACTATTAGTCAACAGATAGGACAAACTATTGATGGTGGCAATGCCATGCAGGTTACCTGTTGCGGTCTCGCCGTTGAAGGATAAACGATGATTGATATAGCCATAATCGACGCTGGCGTTCCAGAAGTTATTACCTTCGGGATAGTAACGGCGGAAGGATTGCTTGACATTAGGCTGTAGGGCTTTGTCCAAATGGGAGTAGATGGCGGTAAAGCCGACATGAAAACCGGAGCCATCCCAATGCAGATTACCACCGGTAGTAAACTGATGAACGTTGTTCTTGCGGTTCATCTCGGAAATCGTACGATGATAACCAGACTTTAAGATGGTCTGTACGTAGCCGGATTTATTTAATGTAGCATCCAAAGGACGATAGGACACAAAAGCTGTAGCGTCAAGGCCCTTAATTATGGTCACTGTAGAGGCTGCACCCTGAAGATAATTGGCGGTGGAACGGGAGGTGTTTGCGCGAATACTGTTGGTACTGCGACCAAGACTGTTAAGCGTCATCAGCTTACCGAAACCAAAATCGCTGTTCATGACAAGACCCATACCAAGACGAAGCTTATACTGTCCTAAAGCTAAAGCCTTTAATCTTCCGAGATCGCGAACGACGATATAATAGGAATAGTGGTCATAGCCAATGTGGTTCTTATCAGTAAAGAAGGGTTCACCAGCGTCTTGAGATCCCAACAATCCCATTTTCACATAATGACCGTAGCTAAAATCATAACGAAAACTATGCCGGAATTTGGGGCCGAGATAACCGGTCTTGTCTCCATGTCTATCATAAAAGGGTATCTTACCAGTTACCAGAAGTTCATTCTTACCGTACTTAAATATTGTACCTAAAGACGGAAAACTCTTCTTTTCACCATCGCCTACATAAAGGAAAAAAGACAACAGATTACGACGGACAGGATCAAGACTCTCTATTAACGACAACTCTGACAAGCTTTTAAGCCCCTTCGTACGATAGATATATGCCTGAATTTCTTCTATCTGCTGAGCTGAAAGAAATGGTATTCGCGTAAGATCTTCTCTCGATGCTGTATTGATATCTAATGGATGCTCATATAAATCACTTAAGACATCATACACGTCTTCTGAAACGGCAATATCTCCTTCCTCAGATGTTGTCAACTCATCCAAATATTTATCCCAAGGATGCACATTTTGAGCATAAGCATCTATATTAATACAAACAACAAAGAACAGTATAATTGGTTTTATAAGGCTCATAGAAAGCCCCTTAACAGCAAAGCAACATTCACTGCAAAAGGATAATAATAATTTAGGTAGGTTTATAGCTTTCATACGGTATACAAATTAAGTTAATAATAGGTTATATAGTACCATAACGCTAACACACCCTCAAAAGTACTACAAAAATTCAAAATCCCAAAGAAAAAACTCCAAAATTTCAAAAAATATATAAAATCTCTATAGCTCTCTATAGCTCCTTTACCGTCCATAGCTTTCTATAGCATCTATAGCTTCAGCTTCCTATAGTTTCTATAGCATCTATAGCTTCAGCTTCCTATAGTTTCTATAGCATCTATAGCTTCCTATAGCTCCCTATAGCTTCCTATAGCTTCTATCGCTTCCTATAGCTCCCTATAGCTTCCTATAGCTTCTATCGCTTCCTATAGCATCTATAGCTTCCTATAGCTTCTATCGCTTCCTATAGCATCTATAGCTACTATGGTTAGTGAGGTAGGTAAAGTAGGTTTAGTAGGTTTGATAGGTTCGGTATGTTCGGTAGGTATAGTAGGGGCGGTAGGTCTGCCCAAAAACAAAAAAAGTCTTGAAAGCGCTGGCTCTCAAGACTTTTATAAAAGAAGGCGGCTTCCTACTCTCCCGCATTGCATTGCAGTACCATCGGCGTAAGTGGGCTTAACTTCTCTGTTCGGAA
>Ga0256406_1000831_pt1 | contig 53019 bp, 43 predicted proteins | sample RumenRJG_03DNA_FD_185986 | JGI IMG/M metagenome (GOLD analysis project Ga0256406, IMG submission 185986) | Bovine rumen microbial communities from Lethbridge, Alberta, Canada - RJG_03 | ecosystem: Host-associated > Mammals > Digestive system > Stomach > Rumen | place: Canada: Alberta | collected...
TGCCGCGACATCGAAAAGCCGCTGTCCCTCAAGCGGGTTTGAGATGTCGGCATGGCTCATTTTCCGCCATGCCGGTTGAGCCCCTTCCGCATGGGCAGACCCGCTTGCGGGGATGAACATGCGGAAGAAGCTGAATCGATACGGCGAATGCCGCGACATCGAAAAGCCGCTGTCCCTCAAGCGGGTTTGAGATGTCGGCATGGCTCATTTTCCGCCATGCCGGTTGAGCCCCTTCCGCATGGGCAGACCCGCTTGCGGGGATGAACATGCGGAAGAGACTGAATCGATACGGCGAATGCTGCAATATCGAAAAGCCGCTGTCCCTCAAGCGGGTTTGAGATGTCTGCATGGCTCATTTATTCAGATCAATTCCGCATCTCCCTCAGCGTCATCGTGAGAAGATTGGAGATGGCCACCGCCAGCTGCTCGATCTTCTGGATCCGGACGAACTCTTTGCCATAGATAATATGAACATTCTCCAGGTTCGTCGTGGCACCGAGGAACACGGCCGCAACGCGCACGCCGTCTGCACGGATCTTCTTCACCGCATCTGCTGTATCCTCTACAGCAGCAGCGCCTTCATATTCTCTCATAAAGACAGACCCCTGCTCCGGCGGCATTCTCGTTGAATCATTCGGGCTGGCATCCGTCAGGATCATGAGAATTCTTCTGCCGTGCCTGTTCTGCTCCATCTGGGACTCTGCAGCCTTCAAGGCGAGTCCATCCCGGTTCCATCCGCCTGCAAAATAATGGAAAATTCCGCTGCAGTCCTCTTCCTTATACTCCTTCAGCACTTGTAAAACTGTGTAGCTGCGAAGGCTCCGGAAAGCCAGGACCTCAACAGGCACATGGCATTTTACCAGGCTCTTGGCGATGATGTAGGCCTGTGAGGAGATCGTCTCCTGTGAGTTCATGCGCGACGCCGAGGCATCCAGCAGAATGTCTACAGAGACATCGTTCTCCACCTCATCCCCAGGGTGTGTGAAAACATAAGGATCGTCCAGAACAGCCAGACGGTATGCCTTCTCCGGGGACAGCGTGCCGTGCTTCGATGTCTCAGGAAGAGGCTGTGCAAAGGATGAGAAGATCGTGTCCAGCTGCGCCGACAGCCGTCTTATGCTGCTGCCGACAAGTCCCGCCTGATGTTTGTAATAAGCGAGATTTTTCTCATACTGCTTCTTGGCTGCAGCCGCCGTCTCCACAGCCGTCTTCGTCCCGGCTGACGCAGGATCAGGCTCCCCTTTTGTGAACCACAGTCTGCAGCCCTCGTCATTGTCTTTGCAAAGATCATTCTCTAAGGCACGAAGATCGTGCCCGTTATAGATACTCTTTCCAAAGCACGCTTTGATATAAGAGAGGTCTTCCTCCGCCTTCTCCGAGTTGTGCACCTCTCCGATGTTGTGGCGCAGCTGCACGGAGCCCTCGCGATCGCCCGTTCCAGTACCGGTGCGCACCATGAGAACATCGACGCGCCGCGTCTCCTTCTTCATGACAAGACCAAGGAGCTTAGCTGCCGCGCCTTTAATCTCTTTGGGGCCGTGCACGCGGGCAGCTTCCTTCTCCACATCAAAACGGAAAAACTCACGAAGAAAATCCTTCATCGCGCTGATGACGCCGTCAACATCCAGAGTGCCGGGAAAGAGAAGAGCCTGTGCCATTTTCCTCTCTCTCGGGCCCAGTACGGGCGGCTTTCTTCCCGTTGCCCGTGCCCAGCGCGTTTCCTGCTGGTTATAAACAAGCATACTCTGCAGCATCATCTGCTGCCTTGAGAGCGTCTGCTGGGTCTTAAAGAATCTCTCGCCCCGCTCCGCGCGCAGCATTTTCAGAATTGGCCTCTCCCCGATCTCCTTCTCATAAAGACAGTTCTCCAGGCCAAGCCAGAGAAGATCGTCATATTCATCGCGGTCCCTGGCGCCGTCGTAGCTCTCGAAGAACTTCTCGATTTTCTCCGTGTCGAGCCACTTATCCACGAGGCCGATCATCATATTAAAATATCCGTCCGGTCTGCCGTTTGGAAAAAACGCCATAAAAGGCGGATCAAAATCATATCTCCCTGCGGCATTCCAGATCATGTTGAGAGCTCTGCGCTGCTCCCCGCTGTAATGTCTTTTGATCATGACCGAACACCGCCCATCACTTGCCGAATACGATATCCCTGTTCATATCCTGCGGGATTCTTGACGCAATCACATCATGAATGAGCTTTCTCTCATAGGCATCAAACGTCTTGTTGGTGATGCACATATCCAGTGCGTCGCCCGAACTGAGTCCCTTTTTGATCAGACCAATGGCATCAAGCAGTCCTCGAAGATCCAGCGCACGGTCAGAGATCTCGGCACTTTCTGCCTTCTTATCGAGCTCATAGAATAGTTTTACGAACTGCCCGCAGATCTGCTCATTGATATCGGGGTATTTTCTGCGGATGAGGCGGTTCAGATCATCCTCTGCAATGATCGGCATATCGAGCACCGCAAAGCGCGATGTCAGCGCCTCGTTCAGATCCCTCGTGCCGGCGTAGCCGTAGTTCATCGTCGCAATGAACCTCGCTGCCGGATTGACCTCAATCTTGTCATAGCCGGGCACATCGATGGAATGCCGGAAATCCAGTGTGGAGTGAAGGACCGCGAGTGCCTCATTCTTTGCCATGTTGATCTCGTCGAGAACGCCGAATCCGCCGTTTGTCGCACACAGATAAATCGGACCAGGTCTGAAAACAACCTTCTCGCCGTTAAACGTATCCGTGCCGATCAGATAAGCGGCATCCACGTTGATGTGGAAGGAGACATTCCAGCAGGGGCGCCCGAACAGTGCCGCCAGATTCTCCGCCAGAACATTCTTGCCGGTCGCCTTAGGACCCGCCAGCAGAAGATTTTCGCCGCACAGAAGTGCCGCAATGGCCTTCTTCCACGTCTCCTTTCCGTAATAATATACATCCGGATCAGGAATTCTCTTTGCATATGCCGCGGGCACAGTATTCTCTGCCCTGTATGCCCTGACACCGTCCAGAAGATCCTTTTCAATGCCTTCCTTCTCCAGGAAAGCAAGAAGATCATTATCCATCACAGTAACCTCCTGTCAAATATTAGTTCTGCATACCGTCAGAGGACAGATACAGCAGGCGGCGTGCAGCACGAATCACTGAAATATGTAATTGTTTATAATCCTTCGAAAATCCTGCACCGAAGAGACCCGGAAATTCTCAGTATAGGTGCTGAACAGTCACCCGAAAATATACTCCTCACTGATAGTTGCTCACAAGGAAAAGCGGCTTCACCAGCGTCACCTCGTCGTATTCCTTCCGGGATACTGTAACACTGCTGTTGAGTGCCTTCAGGTCCTCCTTCAGGCATTGGAGAGCGTCATCAGCGCTCTCTGCCCTGCCTTCCCTGATCACGCGGATCATGCGGTCAAGAACCACAGGGTGAGCGTACTGCGCTGGAACAGGAAAGTCCGCGTCATCCTTCAGGAAGCTGCGCATGGCTTCCACCTGCTCATCCCACTGCTTCTGCATGAATTTGCGGTTGTTCGTGCGGCTGGGAAGAACTCTTGTAGATGCCGCAAAGATCATAAATGCCATGCCAAAGAGACACATATAAAGGCCGACCGATCGTGCCCCATAGACAACCTGATAGAGGCCCGCAGCCACTGCAGCTGCTGCAGCAATGAAAATGACAAGTGCCACAGCCCGCGCCGCAGGTGAGATATGCTCTACGATTCTCTTATCCTTTGCAGCAACAGTGAGATTGTTGTAAAGGACCGGTTCCTTCTCCAGATATTCCTTGGCATTTTCGAGCTGCTTTACTGCATTCTGCGCACTCTCCGAAATATGCTCTGCATACCTTTTTCTCTCAGCTTCCTCCTCATCGCGGAGCTTTTTCTCCGCTGCCTTAGAGTGCACAGGGATCTCCGGATGCTGCTCCGCCAAAAGGCTCAGGAAGGTATCCACGTCCTCCTCATATTTGAAATTGCACTGCCTGGAGAGTCCGTTGGAGAATTCCACGACCAGATACGGCAGCGTACTGAAAACGCCTTTCCCCGTGAAACCGCCCTTGCTCATGGCAATTCGCTTGTAAGCTCTGCGAATATCGGTGTACGTCACATAATAATGTCTGTCGATGAAGAAGCTGTTCAGATAGACAGCCTTTTCACCGATGCCGCACGGTCCGATTTTGCGGCATTTCTTTTTGTCTTTTTCCAGCTCATCGGCTGCAAGTTTTCTGTTGCCGAGGGGTTTGGGTGCGAAAATCATGTTATTAACCTCGCTGAGGCGAAATCCGCGCAGGCGTTTTCGCCGAATGCGGCAGCCGGTGCGCCAGCACCGATGCTGCGGTTTGAAAATGAACCATCGGCGTCATTTTCAAACTTACCTTCCTGTTCCGCGTCCTTTGCGGCACAGGGTATAAGTATCTGTTTAGCGCCTCATCCCGAATTGCTTCAAAAACGTCAGGGTTCTTCGAGGGGTGTTAAACAATTACAAGTTTAGCAAAGGAGGGCGGCGCCTTATCACTCAGGTTCCACCCTCCTTTATTATAAGCTGTATTCAGTTGTAATGAGCCTCATCGGCTGCATATTGTATGATCCCTTTAATCGAGATCCTGTTATGCAGCTGCTTCAGCCTTCTTGTGTGCTCTCCAGAACAGGCAGAAGAACAGGATGATGAATGCGACACCTACCGGATAAGCAACCGTCGTGTTGTTCTTGAAGAACGGGATGAGGCCGAGGCACTCAGGCGCCATCATGAAGTATGTCGTCGAAACGCCCGTCATGAACATAGCAGGAACTGCGCAGATCCAGAAGTTCTTCTTTTCCTTTGCAAGGAACATAGCACCGGCCCAGAGAACGATCATAGCCAGTGTCTGGTTCGTCCAGGAGAAGTATCTCCAGATGACTGTGTAGGAGAGGAATCCAAGTGTGTTGCCAAAGCCAAGGAATGCGCCTACACCAAGAACAGGAACGCAGAGCTTTAATCTGTTGGCATAGCCTTCCTGATCGATCTTGAACCAGTCAGCAAGTGTAAGTCTTGCAGAACGGAAGGAAGTATCGCCGGAAGTGATGGGGCAGACGATAACGCCGAGCATGGCGAGAACCACGCCGATTGTGCCCATTGTCTTCTTGCAGACATCATAGATGGCTGCGGACTGGCCGGCCTTGAGGGCTTCCTGAAGGCCTACGCTCAGGCCATCCTTTACCTCGTACAGAGAGCATCCTGCTGCCGCCCATACAAGAGCGATGATGCCTTCTGCGACCATGGCGCCGTAGAATACGAAGTGGCCCTGTCTCTCACTCTTCAGGCATCTGGCCATCAGAGGGGACTGTGTGGAATGGAATCCGGAGCATGCGCCGCAAGCAACGGTGATGAACATGAAGCTCCATACAGGTGTTCCTGCAGGATGCATGTTGTGGAAGTTGGCGAACAGCTCAGGCATATGATAGCCGTGAAGCGGAAGGCCGATGGCAACGCCGATTGCCATGACGATCAGGCAGATACCGAAGATCGGGTAAATCTTGCCGATGATCTTATCGATGGAGAGGAACGTTGCGATGAAGTAGTAGCAGAGAATGATGGCGAGCCATACCGTCGTTGTGGCGAGAGGTCCGGAAACACCCTGCTCCTTAATGAGCTCGACGATCAGACCTGCAGGTCCTACTGCGAATACAGTGCCGACCATGATCAGAAGGACTACAGAGAAGACTCTCATGACATCCTTCATGACAGGTCCAAGGTAAGTACCTGTCACCTCGGAAATGGATGCACCATTGTTTCTCTCAGAGAGCATGCCGGAGAAGTAATCGTGTACGCCGCCGCAGAAGATGGTACCGAATGTAATCCAGAGATATACGATAGGTCCCCAGAGAGCACCCTGCATGGCACCGAAAATAGGGCCAAGTCCTGCGATGTTGAGCAGCTGAACCAGGAAGAGCTTCCACTGCGGCATGACAACATAATCGATGCCATCATTGATGGCAACGGCCGGTGTCTCTCTGTCATCAGGCCCGAAGGTCTGGTCGACGAGCTTGCCGTATGTGAAGTATCCACAGATCAGAAGCAGTAAGCAGACAATAAAGCTAATCATTGTGTTTACCCCCTACAGTGATATTTGCAATATGGAATCGTTTCCGGTGCTACAACACCCTCCGCGCTCCAACTACATATTAAGTTTAGTTCCATAATGTGAAATTTTCTATGATCATACTAACGAAAAGTTTCTCATTTATTTATACAATTTTAATAAAAACAATACTAATTTAATAGGTTTGTTTATACGTATTCGCTATAATAGTTGACTATATTAATGAAAGAGGGCTGGGATTCCTGATAAGGAATCCCAGCCCTCTCTGTCTTCATACCTGTCCCCCGCCGGCCCACTGTAGCCCAAAAACGTGCCAGCGTATCTGCTGAATACAAAAGACAGTTTATTCCTGCCGAAGCGCAGGAACATGCTCAGCTTTACTCTCTCTCTACGATTGCTGCGCAGCCCATGCCGCCGCCTACGCAGAGGGTAGCAAGGCCCTTCTTTGCGTCTCTCTTCTGCATCTCATACAGAAGTGTGACAAGAATGCGGGCGCCGGAGCATCCTACGGGATGTCCGAGTGCGATGCCGCCGCCGTTGACATTGAGCTTTGCGGGATCGAAGTGAAGCTCTCTTGCAACAGCTACAGACTGTGCTGCGAATGCCTCGTTGGCCTCATAGAGATCGAAGTCCTCGATCTTGTAGCCGGTCTTCGCCATTGTCTTTCTGGTCGCATAAATGGGTCCGATGCCCATGATGGAAGGATCAACACCTGCGAGCTCGCCGCCGATCCATGTAGCCATAGGCTTAATGCCGAGCTCTTTAGCCTTGTCCTCGCTCATCACGATCATGGCTGCAGCGCCGTCGTTGATGCCGGAAGCGTTGCCGGCAGTCACAACGCCGCCCTCCTTGAATGCAGGGCGAAGCTTTGCAAGGCCTTCAAGTGTCGTATCCGGTCTGTTGCCCTCATCTGTATCAAAAATGGCGGTCTTGCCATGTTTAAGCTTGACCTCAACAGGAACGATCTCGTCCTTGAATCTGCCGGACTCTATGGCCTTCTTCGCCTTCATCTGGGAATTGTAGGAGAACTCATCGAGCTCCTCTCTCGTGAGGTGCCATTTCTCAGCGACATTCTCTGCCGTGATACCCATGTGGTATCCGCCGAACGCATCCGTCAGTGCATCGCGGATCATGGCATCATCTACCTTGCCGGCATTCATTCTGTAACCAAAACGTGCCTTATACAGAAGGTAAGGCGCCATATCCATGTTCTCCATGCCGCCGGCAACAATGATATCTGCATTGCCGTTCTCGATGAGCTTGGCAGCGAGGTTTACGCAGTGAAGTCCGGAGCCGCACAGCACATTGATGGTGACGGCGGGAACCTCAACCGGGATGCCTGCATTGACAGCAGCCTGTCTTGCGGGGTTCTGACCGGCACCTGCCTGAATGACGTTGCCCATGTAGACTTCATCTACCTGCTCGGGCTTAACGCCTGATCTCTTCAGAGCCTCACGAATGACGATCTCGCCGAGCTTCGTAGCCGGTGTATCCTTGAGTGTGCCGCCGAACTTGCCGATGGCAGTTCTGCATGCGCCTGCAATAACAACCTTTCTTCTTGCCATAGCGTTAACCTCCAATATCATGTTGTGTTCTTTGCAGTGAGTGCACTTGTGCTGTGCGTGAAGCTTCCTTTTGTTTCCGGTGAACGTTTCGGCCGCCCCCTATGCAGAGAACAGTCCGTTCTCTCTGACGGGTACCGCATTCAAAACTTTTTGTCATTATTTTCCAAAACTAAAGGGAGTTTCTTCTCATTCCTGTAAGAATGTCACAGAATCCGTGCTGTTTTCATCATATAGCGTCTGCAGGTAAATGGCAAGAAAAATCTGATATTTTTTTAACAATGATGTGGATAAAAAGACCGGCCGCCGGAAGTTCATTCCAGACGGCCGGATCGGGCCTTACGCACAATCTGCTGTCTTATGCCGAACAAAGATGATGTCGCAGCAATCGCACAGATGGTCTCCTTCACTTCTCCGGCAGAAGATTCGTCATACTGCGAAGTCCTGTCACCACTGTCGATGTGTTGTGCAGGAGTGCCTGTATTCCCTTCACAATAAAGCGGATACTCTTTACTGCTGTCCAGGCGATGTTCCACGGCGTCGGGAAAAAGAGATCCCGGAAGCCCTTCCCAAGCACTGTGAAAACAAGTTTCTCCTGGTACGCCTTGTTCAGCGCTCTGCCCGTCTTCTCCGGGACAAGGCTGCAGGCGTGCTCATCTTCATAAGAAAACTCCGCAAATGCGCGGACCAGAGCTTCGCGGGTGCCCTGTGCACGGTCGTACAGGACAATAGCGTCCCCTGTCCTGTCGCATACGCGTGCTCTGCGCACGAACTTCAGGTCATTGAGATAATATTCCAGGATGTCCGCCTGGTGCATTGTCATCCTGCTGCGGAGAATGCGCACGCGCATTCTGCCGGATGATTCATGCATGATTCTGCATTTCAAATTGTCTTCTGGAATGTCCCGGCACTGATCGAATGCTCAAGGAGGCAGGCCTCATCCTCAGCCGTATCCGCGTCCACACCGATCTTCTCGAGAATGTAGGTCAGCGTCTCGTGCTTCTCCAATGTCTTTGAAGCGACCTCCATCCCGGCATCCGTCAGGCGCATTGTTATTTAGCACTAACTGCTAATTTGTTAGTCTACACTAATATTCAATGCAGTGCAATATTTTATTGTTAGAAATCGGGAACTTTTTGCAATCCTTCCGCCCTCTCTTCAGACGATCCCTGCATTTTTATCCGAAATCAGCATTGACAAGTCTGAAAACAGGGAGTCTTTTTAACTGCAGTGACGAGGAGGACGCAAAGCGCACATTCAGCAGATACAGATTTTCATTAAAAAAGAGCAGCCAGATTTCTGCCGAAATCTGACTGCTCTCTCTTTATATCTGGTTGATGTGTCCGGTGAAGTGCGGATTACCTGTTGAATGCCTTCTTGCCCGGATAAACGGCTGCACTGCCCAGCTCCTCCTCGATGCGCAGCAGCTGGTTGTACTTGGCCACGCGCTCGCTTCTGCTGGGTGCACCGGTCTTGATCTGTCTGGTATTGAGCGCAACAGCGAGATCAGCAATTGTGGTGTCCTCCGTCTCGCCGGAGCGGTGGGATGTGATCGCTGTATATCCTGCCTTGTGTGCCATCTTGATGGCTTCGAGCGTCTCCGAAACGGAGCCGATCTGGTTGAGCTTGATCAGGATAGAGTTGGCGCAGCCGTTCTCAATGCCTTTCTGCAGTCTCTTTGTGTTGGTCACGAAGAGATCATCGCCGACGAGCTGTACCCTGCCGCCAAGCTCTCTCGTCAGATTCTTCCAGCCGTCCCAGTCCTCCTCGTCGAGGCCGTCCTCGATGGACCAGATGGGATACTGGTCAACAAGGCTCTTCCAGTGTGCGATCAGCTCATCGGAAGTGTAGTCCCTGCCGGACTTGGGCTGATGATAGAAGCCCTTGCCCTTCTCACTCTTCCACTCGGAAGATGCGGCATCCATGGCGAGTACGAAGTCGTCGCCGGGCTTGTAGCCTGCATCCTCTACCGCTTTCAGGATGTGCTGGATCGTGTCCTCATCGTCCTTCAGGTTCGGTGCGAAGCCGCCCTCGTCGCCGACAGCCGTCGTGTTGCCTTCCGCCTTCAGATTCTTCTGCAGAGCGTGGTAAACCTCAGTGCACCAGCGGAGAGCCTCGCGGAAGCTCGATGCACCAACAGGCATGATCATGAACTCCTGTGTGTCCACGGAATTCGTCGCATGAACGCCGCCGTTAAGGATGTTCATCATCGGCACAGGAAGAACATTGGCATTGGCGCCGCCAAGGAATCTGTAGAGCGGAATGCCAAGCGACTCTGCTGCCGCCCTTGCACTTGCAATGGAAACAGCAAGGACAGCGTTTGCACCCAGCTTCGCCTTATTCGGGGTGCCGTCTGCCGCCAGCATTGCACCGTCTACCGCATATACGTTCTGCGGATCAAGGCCCTTTACAGCGTCATTGATGATCGTGTTGACGTTGTTCACCGCCTTGGAGACGCCCTTGCCGCCGAAACGGTTCTTGTCGCCGTCACGCAGCTCAATGGCCTCGAATTCACCTGTGGAGGCACCGCTGGGTGCAGCTCCTCTTCCCACAGTGCCGTCTGTGAGCGTCACCTCAGCCTCAACTGTAGGATTACCTCTGGAATCGATGATCTCGCGGCCGACAACCTTCTCTATCTCAAGATGTCTGAACATATCCCTGCTCTCCTTTCGCAGCTTCTGTGCTGCCGTCACAGTACTATGTTAGTTCATACTAACTAAAGCTATTGTAAACGATACAGTTCATTTGCACAAGCGGCAGTTCAGAATTGTTGATCTGCTGCATCAGCCGCTTCATGCTTCGTTCCTGTTTCGTTCTGTCTATACAATACTGCAGAGAGGAAGGTTTTGTCGTAACTAATGTTACAGCCTTCCAGTTTTCTCGGCCCTGCGCGCTGTTATCTGACTCTCGCCTCTTCCAGCGTCCCCGGCATGGTCAGATCCGCATACTCTCCCTTATCGGCCTTCAACAGATCGTCCGGGGCCAGTTCAATCTGGCAGCCAAGGCGTCCGCCGCTGACATAGATCTTCTCCTGCTCTCTGGCTGACTGATCAACTCTTGTCACGAACTGCTTCTTCATGCCGATCGAAGTGCAGCCGCCGCGCACGTAGCCTGTCAGGGCAAAGAGATCCTTGACATGGATCATCTCTACACTCTTGACGCCGACAGACTTCGCACACTTCTTAAAGTCAAGCTCCTTATCGATCGGCAGCACGAAAACATAATGGTTCCGGTCATTTCCCACGGTCACCAGTGTTTTGAAAACTTTTTCGTGCGGCAGTCCCAGTTTGTCCGCCACTTCCAGTCCGTCCGTGAATTCCCCGTCCTGTTCATAGGTGTGCGCTGTGTACGGAATCTTTAATCTCTCCAGAATGCGCATGGCATTCGTCTTTGCTTCTTTTTTAGCCATTTTTTCCTCTTTGGTGTGTCCCCAGTTTTGCTGTCATTCTCTCCGATCGGATACATTCCCCCGGTTGCGGGTGCTCTCTCCCTCAGGGCCCCGTCCTTCCAGCCAATGGATCAGCGAGGGAAGAGCCAGCTCAAAGTTTACGCCGTACCAGCGGTGGTGTTCATCTGCGAGCGTTTTCTCCACGCACAGCATCGTAAAGTCGACTGCCAGATGCACAGCTTCCCCCAGCGTATAACCGCGCATGACAGCGCCTTCTGTCACGGCAGCAAAGATGTCGCCGGTGCCTGTGAAGGATGCGGGCATGCGCTTATTTTCATAAACGGAGAGCTCCTCCGTCTCCCTGTCGTAGGAGACTGCACCGATAGAGCCCTCTGAAGATGAAAATCCTGTGATGATCACGCGATGGCTCCCCTGCGCAGCAAGACGCTTTGCAAGATCTGCACAGTACTCCTCATCCGCATTTTCCCGGTACTGCATGCCAGTGAGCAGACAGGCTTCTGTGATGTTGGGCATGGAGACGTCTGCGCCTGCGCAGAGCTGGCGCATTGCGTCCACAAAGGAGTCCGGTACACCGCGGTATAGCCTCCCCCCGTCTGCCATCGCCGGATCCACGAAATGCAGTGCCCCTTTGGTGCCAAAAGATCTGTACAGCTCTCTCACGATGTCCACCTGCCGCCAGGATGCAAGATATCCTGAGCAGATGGCATTGAAGGTCATTCCCTCCCTTGCCCATGCGTCCAGGATGGCAGGTATGCGGTCTGTCAGATCCGTTACTGCAGGATCCTTAAAGCCGAGATGTCCTGAGAGCACGGCTGTCGGCAGCACCGCCGTCTCTATTCCCATTGCAGAGAGGATGGGGAGTGCCACGGTGAGTGAGCATTTTCCTGTGCAGGAGAGATCCTGCATTGTCACAATTCGCTTCATATGTCCTCGCACAGTCAGGTTTCTGTCAATTGCATTTGATCGGGCAGAAGGCGACAGGCGCCTCCTTTTGACGTCGCCGTGCCGTTCCAGCGCAGCGGTGCAAGGGCGCGGTCAGAATCTTCAAGCGGACGCCTCCAAGCCGGCAGTGTCAGTTTCAGGCATCATTATACGCGATCCGTGCCACAGTGGCAAAAGACGGTGAAGAGAAGCGGCGTGCATTCGATTGGGCGTCCCGCTCCTGTTCCTGCGGCAATGCGCAAAGGGCCGCCCCGGATGTCTCCGGAGCGGCCCCTTTCATTTATTCAATACTGATCGATATGCCCGGTCTCTCTGAATGGTGATCAGCCGTTGTTCTTGGCTGCCAGGAACTCGGAAATCTTCTTTGTGAGAAGAGGAACGATCTTGTTCAGATCGCCGACGATGCCGTAGTCAGCAACATCGAAGATCGGTGCGTTCTCATCCTTGTTGATGGCGATGATGATGTCAGAATCCTCCATGCCGGCAACGTGCTGGATGGCACCGCTGATACCGATGGCAAAATATACATGAGGACGAACTGTCTTGCCAGTCTGGCCTACCTGCATATCCTTCGGCTTCCAGCCTGCATCTACTACTGCACGGGAGCAGGATACTGTGCCGCCGAGAACGGCTGCAAGATCATCGAGGATCTTGAAGTTCTCAGGAGAACCAACACCGCGGCCGCCGGAAACAAGGATCTTGGCTGCCTGAATATCAGCAACGGTGCTGACTTCCTTGACGATCTTGAGAATCTCTGTGTAGCAGCTGTTCGGTGTGAGATCAGGGGCGAATGTGATCTTCTCAGCCTTGTGGTTCTTATCAGGTGTGATCTTCTGCATAACGCCGGGACGTACAGTTGCCATCTGCGGTCTGTAGTCAGGGCACGCAATGGTAGCAATGGTGTTGCCGCCGAATGCAGGACGGGTCATAAGGAGCTGCTTATGCTTCTGCTCATCCTCGTGTCCGGGAATAGCAACGAGCGGGAAGTCGCCGATATCGAGCTTCGTGCAGTCTGCTGTAAGACCTGTGTGGATCTTGGCAGATACGCGGGGTCCGAGATCACGGCCGATGGCTGTTGCACCTACCAGAAGGATCTCAGGCTTGAACTCTTTTACAATAGCCTGCATAGCATCTGCATAGGGCTCTGTTCTGTAGTCCTTCAGCTCAGGGTTATCAACAACGATAACCTTGTCCGCACCGTAAGCGCCCAGCTCATCAACCAGAGCATCACTCAGCTGATAGCCGAGAAGAATGGCAGTAACGTCTTTATTGTCGAGATCCTTTGCGAGATCTCTTGCCTTGCCCAGGAGTTCGAGTGCGATCGGGCTGATCTTGCCGTCAACCTGCTGAGCAAAGATATATACTCCCTTGTAATCCTCTAATGCCATTTTATGTTCCTCCCTTATTAGATAACGTGCTTCTCATCGAGTACGTTAACGATGTAGTCAACAGCCTCTTCAGGTGTCTCCGGTGTAACCTTTACGCCCTTGCCCTTAGCTACCTTATCAGAAGCCTTTGCAATAACGGTGGGAGAACCGGCCTTGCCGAGATTGGAGTCCTCTACATCCTTGAGATCCTTTCTGCCCCATACAGTTACTTCCTTCTGGAAAGCATCAAAGATTCCGCCGGGAGTCATATATCTGGGAGTGTCCAGCTCAGACAGGCATGTCACAAGGCAGGGCATCTTGGCTCTTACAATGTGATAGCCGTCATCATACTGACGCTTTACAGTTACAGTGTGTGCAGCTTCATCGACCTTCAGATCCTCGCAGTAGGAAATCAGAGGAAGGTGAAGATGCTCGGAGATCTGAGGACCAACCTGTGCAGTATCGCCATCGATTGCCTGACGGCCGGTGAGGATCAGATCATAGTCGAGGTTTCTGAGTGCACCTGCCAGTGTCTGAGAGGTAGCCCATGTATCAGCGCCGCCCAGAACTCTGTCGGTTACAAGGACGCCCTTATCAGCGCCCATAGCGAATGCCTCGCGAAGAACTGCATCGGCCTTGGGAAGACCCATAGTCACGACTGTGACCTCAGCGCCGTACTGATCCTTCAGCTCAAGAGCTTCCTCAAGAGCTGCCTTGTCATCGGGATTCATGATGGCGAGCATGGCAGCACGATCAAGTGTTCCATCGGGTTTAAACTTAACGCCGCCCTTTGTATCAGGGACCTGCTTTACGCAAACTACAACTTTCATTTTTAAGCTCCTCTCAATCACTTCAGTAATGCGCCGGAAATAACCATGCGCTGAACTTCGGATGTGCCCTCGTAGATCTCTGTGATCTTCGCATCGCGCATCATACGCTCAACTTCGTACTCTCTGATGTAGCCATAGCCGCCCATCAGCTGTACGCACTTGGTTGTAACATCCATTGCAGTCTCTGCTGCGAACAGCTTAGCCTTAGCTGCGTCAACAGAGAATCTCTTCTTGACATCTGCTCTGGCTGCTTCCTTTGCCATTGCTGCCTTGTAAACAAGGAGCTGTGCTGCCTCGATCTCTGTTGCAAGATTAGCGAGCTGGAACTGTGTGTTCTGGAAAGCGGAAAGAGCACGGCCGAACTGTTTTCTCTCCTTAACATAGGCAACAGTTCTGTCGAATGCACCCTCTGCAAGGCCAAGAGCCTGTGCAGCGATACCGATACGGCCGCCGTCGAGTGTGTGCATGGCGATCGGGAATCCCTTGCCTCTGGGTCCTAACTGGTTCTCTGCAGGAATCTTGCAGTCCTGGAAGATCAGCTCATAAGTGGAGGATCCGCGGATACCCATCTTGTTCTCTTTTGTACCGAATGTGAAGCCGGGAGTGTCCTTATCAACGATGAACGCTGTGAACTTCTTCTGCTTTCTGCCCTTCTTGTCGAGAACAATGTCGGTGTAAGCGATGATGATATAGACATCCGCTTCCTTGCCGTTTGTGATGAAGCACTTGGAGCCGTTCAGTGTCCAGTATGTGCCGTCCTCGGAGAGAACCGCTCTTGTCTGAACGCCCTGTGCGTCTGTGCCGGCGCCGGGCTCAGTCAGACCAAAAGCACCGAGCTTCTTACCAGAAGCAAGGTCAGGAAGGTACTTCTTCTTCTGCTCTTCTGTGCCGAATGTGAGAATAGGATCCATGCACAGAGATGTGTGTGCAGAAAGAATAACGGCTGTTGTGCCGCAGCACTTTGCGAGCTCCTCAACGCACATAACGTATGTCAGGATATCGCAGCCCTGTCCGCCATATTCCTTGGGAATCGGGATGCCCATAAAACCGTTCTTTGCCATCTTCTCAACGGTCTCTCTGGGGAACTTCTCGGTCTCATCGACTTCGATGGCGAGCGGCTTAACTTCCTTCTCTGCAAAATCCTTGAACAGTGATCTTGCCATTTCATGTTCTTTGCTTAACTGAAAGTCCATGTTCTTCTCTCCTTTGTTATATGAAGAATTCTGACCGGTGGACCGCACTGTGCGGCAGCCTTGCACCGGTCAGATATTCTGCTTACGGGATTATACAGCACATTTCCTGTCTGTCGTATCTCCGCTTCTGCCCTGCATCAGAGCTTGTCTACAGGGGTCTTTGTGCGGTCAGCATTGTAAACATAGAAGCCGCGGCCGGTCTTTACGCCGAGGTGTCCTGCGCGAACCATCTTGCGAAGGAGCGGGCTTGCTGCGTACTTGTTGTCGTGCGTATCGTTGAAAATAACATCCATGATGGCCAGTACAACATCGAGGCCGATGTAGTCGCCCAGTTCAAGCGGTCCCATAGGATGGTTGCAGCCGAGCTTCATGGCTGTATCGATGCCCTCGATATCAGATGTGCCAGTGTAGTAAACGTTGATGCCCTCGTTGATCATAGGAACAAGGATTCTGTTGACTACGAAGCCAGCTGCCTCGTTAACCTGTACAGGAACCTTGCCGATCTGCTCAGCGATCTTCTTGACAGCCTCAACTGTCTCAGCGGGTGTGTTGGCACCGGCAATAACCTCAACGAGCTTCATGACAGGAGCGGGATTGAAGAAGTGCATGCCGACGATGGGCTTTGTGAGGCCTGCGCCGATCTCTGTGATGGACAGAGAAGAAGTGTTGGAAGCGAAGATGCAGTTGGGGTTCTTAACGATCTCATCCTGCAGAGCCTTGAATGTGCTCTTCTTCAGATCCATCTTCTCAAGAACTGCCTCGACAACAAGATCAGGATCAACAGCCTGTGTATTCAGACCAGTCTGAACCTTTGCAAGGATTGCATCCTCCTTGGCCTGGTCGATCTTTCCCTTGGATACCTGTCTGTCGAGCTGCTTCTTGATCTTGCCCTTGCCGCCGTCAGCGAACTCCTGCTTGATATCGCAGAGATAAACCTTCTCTACTGCATCGTTCTGGGCAAAAGCCTGAGCAATGCCAGATCCCATTGTGCCGGCACCGATAACTGCTACCTTCATATTATCCTCCTTATCCGCATACTCTGCGGTTTATTAGTTATGCTGATTACTCATCGATAAAAGCAACATGCTTAACCTTCTTCGGGTCATCCTTCTTTCTCAGGAAGTTCGCCATGCCCTCTTTCTGGCCATAGCTCTCGAAGCAGTCGCCAAAGAGTTTCTCCTCAACCTGCACAGCCTCGGCTGTTGTATTCTTTGCAAGGCCCTCGTTGATGGCCTTCTTGCAGTTGCGGACAGCGATCGGCGCATTCCCTGCGATGATGGAAGCGAGCTTCTTCGCTGCGGGGATCAGCTCTTCCGGCTTATATACTTCGTTGACAAGGCCGATTCTCTTAGCCTCATCTGCCTTGATGTTGCGTGCAGTATAAATGATCTGCTTTGCCATGCCGGGTCCGATGAGACGAGCCAGTCTCTGTGTGCCGCCAAAGCCGGGTGTAATGCCAAGGCCCGCCTCAGGCTGGCCAAAAACAGCATTCTCGGAAGCAAGACGGAAATCGCAGCTCATTGCGAGCTCGTTGCCGCCGCCCAGTGCAAAACCGTTGACTGCAGCGATGACAGGGATCGGGAACGACTCAATCTCCAGGAAAAGATCGTTGCCCTTCTTGCCGAATGCCTCGCCCTCTGCCTTTGTCAGTGTAGACATCTCTCCGATATCAGCGCCTGCGACAAAGGACTTGTCCCCTGCGCCTGTGATGATGAGACATCTCACTGTCTTTGTGTCAACTCCCTCGATCACTGCCTTCAGGTCATCGAGGACAGCAGAGTTGAGCGCATTCAGAGCCTTCGGGCGGTTGATGGTCACAAGGCCAACAGCGCCTTCCACTTCATAATCTACAAAACCCATAAGTAAACCCTCCTTGCAAACCGGCAGAACACTGCCGGATTATCCCTGCGAACCGGACCTTTTCATTTACAGCCTCAATCAGCAGGAATTCAGCTTGGCGCCGAAGCTCCAGGCTGAATTACTGATTTCATCGTAACTGTTCAGCACCTCATCTCGAATTGCTCCAAATAGCGTCGCAATTCTTCCGAGGGGTGCTAAACAATTACAACAAATTATTCGTAGCGCTCAACAACTGTAGCGCAGCCCATGCCGCCGCCGATGCACAGTGTTGCGAGACCTCTCTTGGAGTTTCTCTTCTGCATCTCAAACAGCAGTGTTGTGAGAATACGTGCGCCAGATGCGCCAACCGGATGACCGAGTGCAATTGCGCCGCCGTTGACATTGAGCTTGTCCATATCGAAGTGAAGCTCCTTGCCGACTGCAACAGACTGTGCTGCGAAAGCCTCGTTTGCCTCATACAGATCGAAGTCATCGATGGTAAGGCCGGTCTTTGCGAGAACTCTCTTTGTAGCTACAACAGGGCCCACACCCATGATGGCAGGATCAACGCCGCCGAGTGCGCCTGCGATCCAGACAGCCATCGGCTTTACACCGAGCTCTTTTGCCTTGGACTCTGTCATGACAACAAGAGCGGATGCGCCGTCGTTGATTCCAGAAGCGTTGGCAGCGGTTGTTACGCCGTCAGGATAGATAGGACGAAGCTTAGCGATGTCGGCTGCTGTCTGCGGACCGCGGGGACCCTCATCTGTATCAAAGATCACCGTCTGCTTCTTCTGCTTAACTTCTACAGGAACGATCTCGTCCTTGAACTTGCCCTCTTCGCGGGCCTTTGCGCACTTGGTCTGGGACCATGCTGCGAACTCATCGAGTTCCTCTCTTGTGAGGTTCCACTTCTTTGCTACATTATCAGCTGTCTGGATCATGTGGTAGTCATTGAAAGCATCCCACAGAGCATCATGAACCATGGTATCAACAAGAACGCCGTTGTTCATTCTGTATCCGAAACGTGCCTTCGGCAGTGCGAACGGAGCCATGGACATGTTCTCCATGCCGCCGGCAACTACTACCTCTGCCTCGCCGGCCTTGATGATGTCAGCTGCAAGGTTGACCGCATACAGACCGGAGCCGCATACAACATTGAGGGTAACGGCAGGTGTTGTCACAGGAAGTCCTGCATTGATGGAAGCCTGTCTTGCCACATTCTGTCCCTGTGCAGCCTGAATAACGCAGCCCATGAAGACCTGATCCACGTCCTCGGGCTTAATGCCTGCGCGCTTAACAGCCTCCTTGATGACGATGGAGCCGAGCTTTGCAGCCGGTGTTGTGGAGAGTCCTCCACCCATCTTGCCTACCGCTGTGCGGCATGCACTTGCGATTACAATTCTCTCTGCCATGTTAACCTCCTTTTATATCCTCTTCTTTTCTGAAACTGCGGTCACCGCTATGTTCGTATCGCGGTGAACACAGCCTGTTTACGCCTCATTCCGGCCTGTGTACGGTCGGTTTCCGAATGAGTTTGTTAATTTTTTATCACACTAGAGCATTATACCATAGCCCTTATATTTTTTCAATGCAGACTTACCAAAAAAGGAAGAAAATGTCGTATTTTCTTGACATTTTTACCAAATGAACTGAAAGGATGCGAAGAAAGTGTCTTTTCACTCCTTAAACCAGCGCATATATAAGTCTGCAGCGTTTCGGTCACCGCTGCGTGTAAACCAAAAGACGGCGGCACGTCTTTCGTGCCGCCGCCTCAATTGCTGTGCGATAACAATAATCTGTGTGCAGAGACAGGATCAGAGTGCTCATGCCTCAGGCTCAATCAGCCCATAGGTTCCGCCCTTTCTCTTATACACCACATTGATCTTCTCTGTCTCCGCATTGCAGAAGACATAGAAATTGTGTCCGAGAAGCTCCATCTCCACACATGCATCCTCAGGATACATCGGCTTCATATCGAAGACCTTCTTCCTCACGATCTTAATGTCCTCGTCATCAGCATAATCCTTCTGCAGATACTCGTCCTTGAAGGCGCCTCCGGCGTGATGCCTGTCGATGATGCGGTTCTTGTACTTCTTCAGCTGTCTCTCAATAACCTCCTCAGCCAGATCCAGGGATACATACATATCGTTGCTCGTCTGCTCAGAGCGAATGATATCGTCCTTCACCGGAATCGTGACCTCAATCGTCTGCCGGTCCTTCTGTACCTGCAGCGTTACACGGACTTCAATATCGGATGTAAAGAACCTCTCCAACTTGCCCAGCTTCTCTCTGATCGCGGATTCGAGAGCCGGTGTGACATCCATATTCTTGCCAACAATGATAATCTTCATAGAGTGTCCTCCTTACCGGTAATCACGGATTTGTGTTCCATCTTCCGTGTAACAATAGTATAACATGCTTTTAACTTATTGCGTTGACAAACTCCTGTCCGCGCATTTATGCTATTTGCTGTAGCAAAATCCGATGGCCGGTATTATCCGGGAGCCCGCGCTGCGTGTTCCGCCGATTGCTCCGGTACGGGATTTGGAGGATAAAAGGGAGTAGCCTCACACAGATCACTTTCGTGTGCATCCGGTCCGTCAGGACGGCAGAAATGCCCGGGCTGGATTCTGTTTTCAAAAGGCAAGACTTTTATTGTGGTTTTTTATGATGCCCACGATAAAAGGCCTGTCTTTTTTTGTGGGAAACGGAGGTATCTGTAAATGCAGGAAATACTCAGTCTGTATGCCAACATCGGCAATATCACCTGGCAGATGGTCATCATGTGGGTCATCGGCGCTGTGCTGATCTGGCTTGGCATCGCCAAAAAAATGGAGCCCACGCTCCTTGTGCCTATGGGCTTTGGCGCGATTCTCGTCAATCTCCCCCTCTCCGGCGCCGTCACACAGGGGAATGAAGTCGGCGCCCTGGATCTCTTGTTCCAAAGCGGCATCTCCAACGAGCTCTTTCTCCTTCTTCTTTTTATTGGCATCGGTGCCATGTGCGACTTCACGCCGCTCCTGGCCAATCCGAAAATGATGCTGTTCGGTGCCGCCGCACAGTTCGGCATCTTCTTCACCATCAGTCTTGCGTCCCTTTTGGGGTTCTCCATTCAGGATGCGGCATGTATAGGTATTATTGGCGCCGCTGACGGTCCGACTTCCATTTTCGTCGGCAACTACTACGGCACGCGCTACATCGGCGCCATCATTGTGGCCGCCTACTCCTACATGGCCCTCGTGCCGATCATCCAGCCGCCGGTCATCCGTCTCATCACTACGAAAAAGGAGCGCATGATCCGCATGCCGTACTGCGCAAGCCATGTCAGCCGCCGCGCAAAAATAATCTTCCCCATCATCGTCACTGTGATCGCCGGCATCATCGCTCCCAAATCGGTATCACTCATCGGCTTTCTCATGTTCGGCAACCTCGTCCGCGAGTGCGGCGTGCTGGACTCCCTATCCGACACCGCGCAGAATGTCCTCTCCAATCTCATCACGCTTCTTCTTGGCATCACGGTAGCATCGCAGATGCGCGCGGAGGACTTTCTCTCCCTGCAGGCGCTTATGATCATAGGTCTTGGCCTTGTCGCGTTTATTTTCGATACTGTGGGAGGCGTTTTCTTCGCCAAGCTCATGAATCTCTTCACCCCGCACAATAAAGTCAATCCTATGATCGGCGCGGCCGGCATCTCGGCATTCCCCATGTCCGCGCGGGTCATTAACCAGATGGCCATGGATGAAGATCCGACCAACATTATTCTCATGCAGGCCGTCGGTGCCAATGTATCCGGTCAGATTGCATCTGTTCTGGCGGGCGGCATGATCCTGTCGCTGATTGCGAGATAATCCCGATTGTATTGAACAGCCATCCCGAATTGCTTCCTATTACGTCGCAATTCCCGGATGCGGTTTTGGAGGAATTGATTATGAGTACATTTTTCTTTTCACTAAAGGTAATGGGTGTAGGCCTCATCGGCATCTTCAGTGTAACCATTGTTCTGATCATCGCCATGGTGATCCTGACCAGGCTCTTTCCCGTCTCGGCAGAGAAGCAGGGCGAAGAATCAAAGTGATTTTTTGAGCAAACAGTACGCTCATTCAGGAGCAGGGTTCCCTTCGGCACGCTCCCGCTCTTGCTTAGCTCGTCGCGTTGCTAAACTCGTGAAAAACCTCGTTAAGCAACGACGGCACGCAAAGGCACTCAGGGAATCCCTGCTCCTGAATTTCGCTTACACTTCGTTAATATCTAAATCTGCAACTAAATTCATGTGAACTCACAAATGCGGGATTGCAATTTGGATACTGGAAATTAATAGAGCGCAGGGCAGGGCAGGAAGTGCCCGAGTGCTCTTGAATCCCGCCGTTACTTAGCGAGGTCCCTCACGAGCTTAGTAACGCAGCGAGGATTCAGGAAGCGGGAGCGGGCCGAGGGCACTCCTGCCCCGCCCAAGCGTGTTATGAATATAAGAACTAATACAGAAACAGCTCCCCGGTGAATGGATGCTAACCGGGGAGCTGTCTTATTTTCAATTACGCAGAGCTGCCTATCAGTTGAAGATTCTTCTGATCGCGAGGATCTGCCTGTATGTGGCGTTCGTGACCGTGATACCTGTTCTCGGGTTCGATGCGTTCACGATCTGGCCGCCGCCGATGTAAATGCCTACATGGCCGTCGTAGCAAACGAGGTCGCCCGGCTGTGCAGCGGAGAGGCTGCTGACCGCAGTGCCGCAGCTTCTCTGTGCGGCATCATAGTGCGGAAGGCTCACGCCGAAGTGCGCATAGACAGACATTGTGAAGCCGGAGCAGTCTGTACCGTTTGTCAGGCTCGAGCCGCCCCATACATAGGGATTGCCCAGGAACTGCATGGCATAGTTGACAACCTGCTGTCCCTTCGATGCGCCGCTCGTCGACTGCTTCGATGTGCTGCCGGAAGATTTGCCGGTCGAAGAGGATGAGGAGGATGACGAAGACTTGCTCGCGGCCTCTTTCTCCTCTTCCTTCTTCTTGGCCTCCTCGGCCTCTTTTTCTTCTTCCTCTATGGAAACGGCCTCCGGATACTGCACTTCCACATCCGCAAAGTCTGCGGAAATGTAGCCCTCGCCGTCTTCTGTGTTGACCTTATACCAGCCGTCCGACTCACTGATGATGTCGAGCTGCTGACCCTCGCCGATCAGGGAGATGACATCAGAATCAGTCGATGCAGCTGCACGCACCTTCAGCGTCTGTGTGGTCACCTTTGCCTGCTTGGTGCTGTGGCTGTCCGCAATCTGCTGGGCCTGGGAACCCTGTGCCACATAATCCTGCTTGACATATCCTGTTACATCACCGGAAGTGATCTTGATCCAGCCGTTCTCATCCGCCTCTTCAACAACCTTGCCGATCGAGTTGGCATAGAGCTTGCCGACAATCTTAGCATCGGCAGAAGGCTGTTCCCTCACATAGACAAAATCATTGGCGACAGAAGCCACGAGCTCCTCATCGCTTTGCTGGGAAGATGTATCCGCAGAAGAAGCGGAATCCGACGCATCGCTCTGTGCATCGGAACTGTCTGTGCTCTCAGACGAAGCATCTGCGGAATCAGCACTCTCAGATGTTCCCTCCGATGATGCGTCCTCTGACGAATCATCACTGCTGCCTTCAGAACTGCTGTCAGCAGAGGAGCTGTCCTCTTTTGTGGTATTCACAGCTGCAACAACGGCATCCTTCTCTGATACCTCCTGCGAGGAGACGCCGTTCTGCTCACTGGCGCTGTCAACGGCTTCCTTCTCCTTCTGCTGGGAGGAAGTGAGCGTTGTATCTACAATACTGTCGTCCTTGTCTGCAGACTCCACGGCCTCCCGGATTGCCTTGGCCGTCTCCTCCGTGCCATCGTCAGTGGAAGACTTCTCTGCGGAAGCCTCTGTATCCGCTTCAGAGGAATCAGAAGATGCAGAAGAAGCATCTGCAGATGATGCATCTGCGCTGCTGATCGCAACATCTCCATTAGAGGCTGTCGTCACCACGGCAGTCATTGTGAGCGGCGCCGCCTTTTCAATGACATTAGCAACGCCTGCTGTCGTCACCTGCTTCGCCTGCCGGGAAGTCTGTGCACTCTGGTAGGCCTCCTTTGCCGCCACCTTTTTCTTGACATCGCGGACGGATACCTTCTTCGCAGAAAGAGCGTATGCAACACCTGCACTGGGAAGAGAGAGTGTACTCATCCACCCGTTTGCGGCTGAAACATCTTTTGGAATCGTGAGAGTGCCCAGCGCGATCGCGCCGGCTGCAAGATAGGTAAAAGCAAGTGTCTTATTAAACTTCATTGTTCCTCCGACGGGCAGAAGAAAGAACTGCCGGGTCAAATTATTACGAAATTATTAAATAAATGATAACAATCTGCCCCTTCGATGTCAATAAAACACCCGTCACTATCGATAAATCAATTGTGAAATTTTTATGAAGCCGCTGTATTTCTGTACATATGCCGTGCGCTGCTAAAGTCTGTCAAAAATTCAGGCGGTGAGAACACCTGGCATCTGACGATTATACCAGATGGCGGTCCTCCACATACTCCTTCACCATCCGGATCTCATCGAGATGAATGCAGTTGGGGATTGCATCTGCCGCTACAGCTTCGCGCAGCTCGTCATAATCCATCCAGCGCACGCCGTCCACCTCGTCCGTCTGCAGATGAAAGTCTTCGTCCGGAATGTCCCGGACCATCACATAATCGCTGCTTCTCTCCCGGTCCCTGAATTCTCTTCCATAAAAATACGCGTCGTCCGTGATTTTATATATGCCGACGAAATGCAGATCCTCCGGTGCAGCGTCAATTCCCAGCTCCTCCCGCACTTCGCGAAGTGCCGTCTGCTCCGCGCTCTCACCCGCCTGTACGTGTCCCGCCGAAGAGATGTCATAGCATCCGGGATAAGAATCCTTATGCGCACTTCTCTTCTGAAGAAGGTAATCAAGGCTCCCATGCCTGTTCGGCCGCACAATCCAGATATGCGCTGTCCCATGAAGTCTGCCGTCTCTGTGCACAACGCCTCTCTCCGCGCGCACGCCGGTTTTGGTGCCGTCAGGTTCAATGATGTCGAACAGTTCCATCGGTGTGCCGTTCAGGACGGCGCGCTCAAGCCTGTCTGTTCCATCATAAACGAGCTTAAGGGAAAAGAAGTCAGCATCCTCATCAATAAGACGGAAGAAAATCTTATCTCCTTCCCAGATGTTGAGATCCCAGACTTTATCTTTATCCACCCACTCGAGATCTCCCTCATCGCAGGCGGTCTCCTCGCCGCTCCAGTCCGAAGCAGTAAAGAGAAACATGTATTCATAATCGCCCTTCCCGGATAAAAAGGTGACAACGCCGCGCATCCTGTACGAAGTCAGCGTGAGACCCGTCTCCTCCCTGACCTCGCGGATGACACAGTCCTCCGGGCTCTCTCCTTCCTCTGCGTGTCCTCCCACGCCGATCCACTTGTCCTTATTGACATCGTGCTCTTTCTTCACACGATGCAGCATAAGATACTGCCCGTCACGCTCCAGATAGCACAGCGTAGTCACTTCAGGCTGCATAGTTCACCTCTGCCATTGTATCCTTCTATTCTATTTTATGCACGGGTACTGGTCTCATCGACATAGCTGCATGCCGCAAGTGCCGCAACCGCGCCGTCAGCCGCCGCTGTCGTCAGCTGTCTTACCTTCTTCGTCCTGCAGTCACCTGCCGCGAAGATGCCGGGCGTACTGGTGCGGCAGTCCTCTCCGGCGATGATATAGCCGGCCGGATCCTGTTCAGCCACATCCTTAAATGCAGCATTGGAAGGAACCTGCCCGATGGCAACAAAGAGGCCGGAAACGGGGATTGTTCTCTCCGCCCCCGTCACCTTATCCTTTGTCACAACGGCGCTGAGTTTCCCCTCTTCGCTCTGCAGCGCGCTGATGGTGCTACCCAGAACGAGTTCCACATTGTCCTTGCCGCGGATGCCGGCCACCTCAGCCTCATCGGCGCGGAACTGATCTCTTCTGTGGATAATATAGACTTTCCTGCAGATATTGGCGAGGAAGGCCGCATCCTCGAGAGCTGTATTGCCGCCGCCGTTGACGGCGACATCCTTCTTCCTGTAAAAGGCGCCGTCGCAGGTTGCGCAGTAGGACACACCCTTTCCTGTCAGCTCCGCTTCTCCGGGGATATTCAGCTTTCTTCTTGTCACACCCGTGGCCAGGATAACAGCCTTTGCGCTGTACGTGTTCTGCTGTGTGTGCACAACCTTGCGATCCTCCTGGTTCTCAACGCGCAGAACTTCTTCATATTCAACCTTTGCACCGAGGTTCTGCGCCTGCTCGAGAAGGCCTGTAGCAAAATCAAAGCCTGAAATGTGCGCAATGCCGGGATAATTCTCGACATCCAGCGTGTTGATGATCTGTCCGCCGTAAGCATTGCCCTCCAGTACAAGAGCGCTCTTTCCCGCTCTCTGTGTATAAATGGCCGCAGAGAGACCGGCTGTTCCGGCACCGATAATAATCACATCGTAATCCATATATAATCTCCTTTCCGGGAGAATCCCATCCGTTGAATCGAGTAGGAGGCGGCAAGCGCCTCCACTCGATGTCGCGGTGCTCGTCAGAAGGCATCTCATGCAAACATGGATGCCTCCTTCCTCGCTACTACGCGCAAAAAACTGCAGCAGAGAGTTGCTCCCTGCTGCAGTCATTATACACAAACTTGAACCTGTGAGGTGTAACATTTGCAACACGCAGCCGCCGATACCTCACGAGAGTGCCATCCGGTCGCTCACCTCGCCGCCCGCCTGCTCGAAGCGGTGCAGAAGGTCCTCGACCTTCAGGTTCCTTTTCTCCTCGCCCTCAACATCATAGATGATTTTTCCGCCGCTCATCATGATGAGGCGGTTTCCGTGCGCAATGGCATCGCGCATGTTGTGTGTCACCATGAGTGTCGTAAGGTGTCCCTCGCGTACGATTCTGTCCGTTGCCTGCAGCACCTTTGCGGCTGTCTTCGGATCAAGGGCCGCCGTGTGCTCATCCAGAAGGAGAACCTTTGGCTTTTTCATGGTCGCCATCAGAAGTGTGAGTGCCTGCCTCTGTCCGCCGGAGAGAAGGCCTACCTTTGCAGTCATCCGGTCCTCAAGACCGAGATCAAGTTTCTTCAGCTCCTCTCTGTAGAGCTCTCTCTCTTTTGACGTGACGCCCCAGCGAAGTGTTCTCTTCTGGCCTCTTCTTGCGGCCAGCGCCATATTTTCATCGATCTGCATATCGCCGGCGGTTCCGGTCATAGGATCCTGGAATACACGGCCTAGAAACTGTGCCCTTCTGTACTCGGAGAGGCCGGATACATCCTGCCCGTCAATCAGAATCTGTCCCTCGTCGACCGGCCATACACCTGCGATCGCGTTCATGATGGTGGACTTTCCGGCGCCGTTGCCGCCGATTACCGTACAGAAATCCCCGTCCGCAAGCGTCAGGCTCACATCAATCAATGCCTTCTTCTCGTTGATCGTACCAGGGTTAAATGTCTTCGAAATATTCCGGACCTCCAGCATCAGCGCGCCTCCTTATCTTTTCCGTCTTTATCCGGCGAAGTCTGCTGCGCGGCCAGTCTGGCGTTTCGGCGCGCAAGGCCCCGGAACGAATTGCGGCGCAGGGACTGCAGATACGGAACAGCCAGAAAAGCGGCAACCACAATGGCGGTCAGAAGTTTCATATCGTCTGCAGGGAACTTGAGCCAGAGAACGAAGACATAGACAAAGTAATACACAACGCCGCCCACAACCGTGAAGGTCAGACGCATGATGAAATTCAGCCTCTTTCCGACAATTGCCTCCGCCAGCACTTCACCGATGATGACGGCAGCAAGGCCGATGACGATGGAGCCCTGTCCCATCTTGACGTCCGCAAAGCCCTGATACTCCGTGAGGATTCCTCCGGAGAGCGCGATCAGGCCGTTGCTGACGGCAAGGGCAATGACCTTCATGAGGTTTGTGTTGATGCCCTGTGCCCTGGACATATGCGGGTTGATGCCCGTCGCGCGGATGGAGCTGCCCAGCTCGGTGCCAAGAAACCAGTAAAAAACGGCGATGATGACAATGTCGACGATCAGCGTCAGAGCAATGGTCTGCCCCAGATACTGGATGTTGGATGTGAAGTGAAGCTTCACAGCGTTGACCGGTACGGCCTGATTGGCCTTGCCCATGATGTTCAGATTGATGGAATAGAGCGAAATCTGCGTCAGGATTCCGGCAAGAATGTCCGGAATGCCCAGAACCGTGTGAAGAATGCCCGTCGCCAGTCCTGCGGCAATTCCTGCAATAAACGAAACAAGAAGAACCGCCTCCGGACTCCATCCGCCGAGGATCAGCATGACAGCGGTGCACCCGCCCAGAGCAAAAGACCCGTCGCAGGTCATATCTGCAAAGTTCAAAACGCGGAAGGTCAGATATACGCCCAGAGCCATAATGCCCCAGATGAGGCCCTGTGCCAGCCCTCCGGGGGCCGCATTCCACAGGGCATTGGGATTAAGTGATGCAAAATACGCTGCCATGAAATTCCTTTCCTGTCCAAGATCCACTGAAAATAAATACACCCGATCTGCACATCCCCCCGAATCGCCCTAAAATGTACTGGTGCTCCCCGGTGAAGATGTGCAGACAGTGCATCAGTCTGTTCCGTCGATCACCTTGTAATCATCCGGTACAGTCACGCCGATGGAATCTGCATATTTCTTATTATATTCCTTCGTCGTTGCAGAAGCGTATTCAATCTGCATTGTGGACACATCTGCTCCGTTGCTGAGAATATCGATTGCCTGCTTGCCGGTCTCTGCGCCAAGGTCATAGTAGCTGATGGAGAGTGTAGCCAGACCGCCCTGAGCGCACATATTCTCCTCGCCGCAGATCACAGGAAGCTTGGCTGCGCCTGTTACCTGCGTGATGATCGGCATGTTGGACGCAGCCGTGTTGTCTGTCGGGATGTACATGGCATCGACGCCGTTCACAGCGCTGTTCACGACAGAGGAAAGGTCGTTGGAATCCGAGAAGGTGAACTCCTCATAGTCGACGCCATCCTCTTTGAGATAGCCCTCAATCTTCTCCGCCTGGAACTTGGAGTTGGCCTCGGAGGAGCAGTAGAGAATAGCAACCTTCTTTACATTCGGAACGAGCTCAAGAATCATATCCTCCTGCTGATCAAGAGGAGCAAGGTCAGATGTTCCGGAGATATTCGTGCCCGATGTGCCGCTGAAATTCGAAACGCCGAGTGCAGTGCCGTAGTCTGTAATGGACGTGCCAAGGATCGGGATGGTCGTCGTTGCAGCCTGTGCTGCCTGCAGCGCAGGCGTCGCATTGGCAAGGATCAGATCATACTGATTTGAAACAAAGCCGTTGACAATCGTTGCGCACGTTGCGGAGTCGCCCTGTGCGTTCTGTACATCGATCTCCACATTGTCGCCGTATTCCTTCTTCAGAGTATCTTCGAAGCCCTGTGTAGCCGCATCGAGTGCCTCGTGCTGCACGAGCTGGCAGACGCCGACCTTGAACTTCTTTCCGGAAGTCTGTGCTGCGCTCTCTGTTGCCGCCGCCTCAGAAGTGCTCTGTGCATCTGCTGCCGCCGTCTCTGCAGACGGTGCCTGCGAGGAGGCTGCTGCAGAGCTTCCGGACGTGCCGCTCTGACCGGATCCGCACGCTGCAAGTCCCATCACCATCATGCCTGCAAGCGTCACTGCCAACATTTTCTTTTTCATAATTTCCTTTCTGTGCCGCACTTTATGCGGCACCCCTCCGACTTCACTTAAATCAACCAAAGTGATAATTTATTACATTAAAGCGCAGACGCGTTGGTGTGTCAAATCCTTTTGAAAATAAATCGCGCATTGAACCGTATTCTGAAGACGAAAAAGGCGGCCGGAACCACTGTATGGTCCCGGCCGCCTCTCACCAATATTTGTAATGTTTAGCACCCCTCGAAAAGTTGGGAAATTCGGATGGCAAGCTTGCTTACCAGACGGATTTTCCGACCTTTCGAGGGGTGCTGATTGCTTACAGGATATCAGCTCCCTCCGGAATGCTGAACTCCTGCTCCTTGACGGCGAACTTATCTGTGTGCATCAGATCGTCCTCCATGAAGTCACGCACATAGTTGATAAACTCCTGCACGAGAACACCCGGGCGCGCATCTTTGGGCCATACCAGTTCATATTCGACGTACTTGGCCGGGTCCGTGATGACTTTGCTCGTGACAAGAGGATTGGGTGTATATGTCGTCTGCGGGAAAATACTGATTCCCACCTTCTGCTCAGTGAGGGCAACAGCATCGATATAATTCGACATCTCACAGACGATATTCGGCTCTTTTCCGATACCGGCAAACCACTTTCGAATTGCCTCTATTCTCGAATTTCTGCGCGGAATGACCAGGGGATACTCCGCGAGCTCCTCGAGCTTAACAGTGTTGCCGGGACGCTCTGCCAGATAATGGCCATTAGGAATAATGGCGATCCAGGGTTCTTTTCCCACAACTATACTGTCCAGGTGTTCGTTGTCGAAGGGGTAGGCAATGACTGCCAGATCCGAGAGACCCCGCGCAAGATGCTCCAGCACGTCATCGGAGCTGCCATTCCACATCTGGTAGGTAACCATCGGATATTCATCGCGGAATCCGGCGATCCACCGGGAGGCAATATAGGGTGCGCGGCCCTCCACCATACCAAGAGAGATGATGCCGGAGAGCCCGCTCTCCATATGTGCGAGATCGCTTCTGGTCTTGTCTGCGAGTGACAGCATCTGGTTTGATCTGTGCAGAAGAAGGCTCCCCGCCTCCGTGAGCTGGAGGTGTCTCTTCCCGCGGATGAAGAGCTGCACGCCAAGATCCTCCTCCAGGCCCTTGATCTGGTTGGAGAGCGGCGGCTGACTCATGTTCAGCTTTTCAGCGGCCCTTGTAAAATTCAGTTCCTGTGCAACCACTGTAAAATACTGCAGTGTTCTGAAATCCATCCATAACCTCCCGTTCCATCCCTCAGTGAACTTCCTTCAGGATCCCCTTTGCAATGGAAGCCATTGCGCGATTATTCGGATGAATTGCCGTCCCCTTGTTGTCTGAATACATTCCTCTTCCATCCGCATCGTAAGCTGTATCTATTCCAAACTGATAGTAAGGATTGTCCTGCAGGGCAGACAGGCTTACATAGGATATCCCCATCTCCTCCGCAATTTTCTTCTTCGCCTCATCGAGCTGATCGTCTCTCCAGTAGTTGCCGGTCACAATAATCTGCGCATTTGGTGCCTTGGCACGGATGTACTGCAGGAGGGTCCTGAAGTCGCTGTCAAATCCGGCTGTGTTCGTCACATTATCCCCCAGCTGGACACTCACAAGATCGAGGCTGCTGCTGAGATAACCGTCGAGCAGATGGAGAATCCGTGCCCTGTCGCCGTAGGAGATTTCCCAGATTGCATAGTTCATGGCCGCGCCGTTTACATTCTTCTTCGTGCGCGAAAGCCCCTTCAGCACTTGGTGATAGTAATCCTTTTCAATAGAAGTTGCACCCATTCCCATCGCATTCGGCCAGAACGCCCTCTTTGGATGGAGCGTTATGCTGTTGCCAATTGCAAGATAATCATAGCCGTCTCCGGCACTCCATCCGCTCTTTGCGACGCAGAAGGTCACCGTCGGATTTGAGGCTGTGCTCCTGTACGGCACAGAGATTTCAAGATTGTCTCCGGATGTCTCCGTATCCACCGCGGTATAGACATGATCGCCCGCATCGAATATTCCCTGAAGTCTCTCTCCATCCCGTAGAGTCCTTCCGGAGAGAACCTGCTGAAGAGGAATACTGACAGTCTCAAGTGTGCCTTCCGCAGCGTCCGTCGTATAGGAGACCGCAAAAGAGCTGAGCACCTCGACGCCGCCTGCCATGCTGTTCACGTTGTAGTCTGCGCCCGAATAGTTGACAACGGCGGGGCCTCCTCCGTTGACAAGAAGCGTATATACCTCATCGACTTTGGCGGTTCCAGCCGCATCCGTCATCAGCGAAGCGGCCGCCTTTGCACTCTCCTTTGCCATCGATGTCTGCACAGGTGCTGCTGTCAGCATCCCCGCCGCAAGGAGGGCCGCTGCAGCCCTCTTCCAATCTCTCAAAAAGTTCATTCCGTATCCTGCTGTAACCGCCTGCGCAAAGTGCGCGCTGCGGCTTCTCTCCCGGGTATCTGTATCATAAAGTCCCGGTGTGCTGTATGTAATGACGTACACTGCATACGTTTTTCATATCGTAATATTGGTCCAGCACCCCTCGGAAAACTGTTGAGAACAGGCAGTGCTGAACAGATCTCATCCATATCTTCTCCTGTGCCCGAAGGCGCTGAGCACTGCCTATAATCTTAAGGATTCTCCGCCTGTTTTACAAGAAAGCGAATAGACAAAAAATCAGATAGGATGTGCACTCTTTTCATACAAATATCCTATGATAAAAGCCCGGCTGATCAGTGTCCCATCCCGAGGTCTCCCCGCCTTGTCCGTCCCGTTGTCTCTGCGCCGCCCTTTCGCCCTTAGGAGGAGAAAAACGCGCGCATTCGTGTTAAACTGATATACATGATCCTAATAAAGGAAAGAGGTAATCACTACGCAGACGATTGATTTTACACCGCGGAAAAGGAGCAGGGCACCGCTCATCACCGGCATCCTCATAGCCGTCTGTGCGGCAGCTGCTCTTATTTTCACAGCGTTTTATCTGAACAGTCCCTCTGTGCGCTACAGCCATGCAGTCTCTGAGGGCAGCAGGGCTCTCTCTGCGAATGACTATGCAAAGGCGCAGACAGCCTACTCGAAGGCGCTCACCATTGAGCCGTCATCGGGGGAGGCAGAGTCAGGTCTGCTCGATGCCATGGACGGCGCGGGGGATTATGATGGAATCTGTAAAGAAGCAAAGGATCAGTTTTCCGGATTCGCCAAAGAAGACGCGCAGCAGCTGACGGATAAGGCAGCAGGGCTTCTCTATGCTGCAGCGGATTCGGCGCTGAGCAGTCAGGAATATGATAAGGCATCCTCTCTTTATAATGATGTCATCACGGTCGCGGGCAGCGGCAGCAGCTACGGCAAGAAGGCGGCCGGCAAAATCACAGACATTGACCTGAATCAGGCGGAATCCTCCGGCAGCAGCCAGCAGATCGAGGCGTGGGAAAAGGTGCTGAAGGACGATCCGACGAATATAAAGGCATATAACGAACTGGCGTCCCTGTACACGGCAGACGGCGATTACGACAAGGCCGCACAGGTACTGGAGCAGCTCCTCTCCCGCTATCCTGACAACACAGCGATCCTGTCGCAGATTGCGGATGTCTATGCGGATGCCGGCGACTATGACAAGGCTCTGGATGTGCTCGACAAGGCAGCGAAAATCAGCAATACAGATGATATTAAGGCAGCGCGGCTCCGGATCTCCGTGCTGAAGGCACAGAAGGCGAAGGGCATGGAGGCCGTCTCTCTCTGGCAGGACATTCTTGCTGACAATCCCACCTATGTCGACGGCTATGCCTCTCTCGCCAATCTTTACGTCTCTCTGAATGATTACAGCGATGCGCTGACAACGCTGAAGGACGGCTATAAAAAGACAAAGGATTCCCTGCTCAAGGAACAGTACAGTCTGACCAAAAAGAACATGGAGAGTGCCGGCATCAGCACAGACAAAAAGTCACAGTCGGAGAATCCGGTCGAAGAGCTGCAGAGCGCTCTCGCAGACAATGATTACGCCAAGGCTGTACAGGCCATGGCTGACAGCCGTTTTCTCTCCCTCATAGACAAAAAGGAGAAGACGGCGGAAGAGGAGGTGCAGAGTGACGCCGCCTCATCCGCAAAGACAGAGAAAAAGACATCTTCCGGCACTTCGTCAGGGAGCGGATCCACCCAGAAGGATTACACGGCATCTGTCTCTTCCGACGGAAAGGTCACCGTCAGCAAGGTCACAGTGACAGCCTCGGATCTCGGGACCTCCTCTGCAGAGACAGAGACAAAGACCTCCGTGAAGCTTGGGCACGATAAGAAATTCGACACGGACACGCTGGTCGTGTACGCCGCTGACGGCACAGAGATCATCACCTACCGTCCCGCCTACACGGACGAGCTGAACCGCACCGTCATCGGCGAGTACGGACGGGACCGCAATGGCTACGGCTCTTATGTGCTCACAGGCGGCAAGGTTCTCTCCTCAGCTGCCTACTACGCATCTTTTTCGCCGTGAGCTGAAGCGGTCCGCGGCAATGGAGCCTGGTTAAAATTTCAGCGGCTAAAATTTCAGCGGCGCCCTGCACATCCATGCAGGGCGCCGCTGTTTTTCTGTTGCAGCAATGGATAACCGATTTGTATGGCTTCCTGAAGGTCCTATCTCGAGGCCAGCCGCGCGCAGATACTGCTCATTGAAGTGAGCTTTGCGTATGCGCGGTTAAGGCCGCTCCAGGGGATGCGCAGAAAACATGCCGCACAATAGCTGATATAGTACAGATCCTCCTTTTCCAGAAACGGAATCTGTGTCTTTAAGGATACATAGCGCGTTGTAGGCGTTGGAGAACTGTAAGCTGTCATACCCACGTCCCTCGCCATGCGCATGGCCCTCTTCATATGGAGGGGATCACTGACAAGAATGGCATCCTTTAAACCGTTCGCATCCATAATCTTCTTGGCATACTCCAGATTCTCTCTCGTCACCTTGGACTTCTCCTCGAGGAGAATGTCACTCTGCGGCACCCCCTGCGCCGTCACATACAGCATCGCCGCGTGGGCATCCGATTCATCGTTTCCCTCAGCGTAGCCGCCGGTCAGAATCAGTTTTCTGACATAGCCATTCTGATACAGCCAGATGCCGTGGTTTAACCGCTCTCTGAAAACAGGAGAGACCTCTCCCTTCCACGACCCGGCCCCCAGAATCACAGCCGCATCCGCCTGCCTCTTCTCATCCTTCTGGCCATATCGCCATATACTGTAGCCGGTCAGAATAAAACCAAGGCCGGCAGCAAGAAAAAGAACAGCAAGAATGCAGACTGCCTTCTTCACCCGCCTCCGCACTGTGCCTTTGGTCTTTCCGCCGGTCCGTTCTTTTGTCCGTCTCAATGTTCTGTATCTCTATCTCCTCTATGCTGTCATCAACCTGCACGGGTTCCTGCCGGCTGCGCCGGTCCGGATCACCCGCGCAGCACCTCACGCAGCGGCGGAATCAGCTGCTTCTTGCGGCTGACGATGCCGGGCAGATCGAATTCTCCGTCCTGCCCCTGTACATGGAAAGCCTGCTCAACGGCCTCCTGTGCCCCGTTTCCGGCGCACAGAAGCCTTGTGCTCTGGTCGGGGATGCTCGTCAGCATATAGAAGATCATGGCAGAGCCCGAATGTTCAACTGCTTCTGGAAGATAGGCCTTCACGAGTTTCTTCGCATGGTTGTACGCCTTTTTGCTCATGAAAAATCCCTGTCCGACCGAAATCGTGTAGTCGTCCAGCGCAAATTCCTTGTAATCCGTATAAAGGACATCCTCCGCCGTGCGGCCTGTGAGATCCTCACCTGCCTCGAACATCTTGGGTCCATACTCCTCAATGTTCTCTCCGGCAATCTTTGCGAGATCCTCCGCAGCAGCCTTATCCACCATTGTGCACGTAGGCGAGTGGAACATCAGTGTGTCGGAGAGAATGGCGGATAAAAGAAGTCCGGCGATCTTCTGCGGAATCTCGACGCTGTGCTCATGGAACATCGAGTAAATAATCGTTGCCGTGCAGCCGACCGGTTCGTTTCTGAAATAGACAGGTCCGCTTGTCTCGAGCGTTCCGATTCTGTGATGATCAATGATCTCAAGAATCTCCGCCTCTTCCAGACCGTCCACCGCCTGCGATCTCTCGTTGTGGTCGACAAGAATCACCTTTTTCCGGTGCATATTCAAGAGGTTTCTTCTGCTGACTACGCCGGTGTAGAGGCCGTCCGCATCCAGAATCGGAAAATAGCGGTGCCGCAGGCTCGCCATGACCTTCTTCGCCTCTTCTATCGGCGTGTTCAGATTAAAGGTCACCAGATCCTTGGACTTCATGAAATGACGGATCGGCGCCGCCATGCTCACCAGTCTCGCCGAAGGGTATGTGTCATAGTGTGTCTGAATCACAGTGCACCCTGCTGCCTCTGCGCGCTTTAACAGAAGCGGCGGGACCGTGGAATCCGCACAGACCACAAGGCAGCTCGCGCCGCAGTCGATGGCACACATCTGCGCCTCATAGCGGTTCGTGACCATGACAAGATCACCCTTGTGCACCATCTCTTCCATGACCTCAGGACTCGTCCCGACCAGGATGCATCCCGTCGTAATCACACCGTCCGGATCGCCCACCAGCATCTTCCCGTCCAGTGTCTCAATCAGATTCTTATACGATGTGTGTGAAGATGCCAGAACTCCCGTGTCAAAGAGATCCATGTTGGCATTGGCAATGTCCTTGACGGTGATCAGTCCCAGCAGGTGATTGCCGGCGTCGGTGACGCAGAGCGTATCAATATGGCGTTCCATCATGCGGTGCCATGCGGCCTGCATGCTCATCTCCCCGTCGACGCCCGGCTCCTCACGGATATCGATGTAGCTGATATTGGGGCTCATATCCACGGAGAGTCTCGGTGCCTCGACGCCGAAGTGATTCAGGACGAACTCCGTCTCTCTGCTGATCTCGCCGGCCCTTCTCGGCTCATACGGAAGGTCGCTGATCTGGTTCTTTAAATAGGCATAGCTGATGGCGGAGCAGACAGAATCTGTATCCGGGTTCTTATGTCCGATAATGCGCACTACGCGCTGTGTGGTCTTGTCAAACATATCTTATCCTTGTATATGCTGGTGCTGAACGATAACTTAAAGCGGGCCGGAATGGATGCTTCCTGCCCGCTTCCCTGTTCATTATAGTACGGCACAGTATTGCGCCGCAATCTGCCGCGCTCTTCAGAACGTCTGAATCTGCTTCTGAATCAGACTGCCAACAGCGTCGGCGAACTGATCGAGCGAAGAGATGCGCACAAAATCTCTTCCATAGATTGCTCTCGCCTTGTCCGTATCCTTCTCCGGACCCGTGTAGACGCACAGCACCGTAATTCCCTGCATCTTGGCCTTGTGCACCTCTGCCGCCGTATCTGCGACTGCCGCATCACCCGCATAGTCCTCGTACTGTCCTGTCGAAGTGCGCATTTTCAGCGCGTCGTTCGGCTTTGCATCGGAGAGGAGAATGAGGAGCCTGTGCTGCGCATGGTTGTCTCTCATGGCGCCTGCTGCGAGCCGCACTGCAAGGCCGTCCCTGTTCGCCCCGCTTGTAAAATACCGGAAAATATTCCTGTCCGCATTCACTTCCCCGTAATCCCTGAACCTCGTGATGATGGTATAACCATTGAGGGAGCAGAAGGAGGAGACGCGCACCGGAATGCCGCACCTCGTGAGACTCTCCGCGATCATGTACCCCTGCGCAGAGACGATTTCCTGCCTGTGCAGCTGCGAGGTGGACGCATCCAGCAGAAGATCCACAGTGAAATCCCCGGTGTCTGACGGAAATACCTTATGAAAGACCCTCGGGTCATGGACATAGATCTCACGCCAGACAATTCTGCCCACGATTTCTCCGGACCTGGTCCGCAGATCCGCATCCTCTCTGTGTGTCTGCAGGACATTGCGGATCCGCTCGCTCAGCTTCTCGATCTGAAGTCTGTGCCGTGCGCCGTCCTTCTCATAAACCTCCTCGTTCTTCTTTGCCTGGGCAATGCCCTCCTTTTTCATTTTCCCGGCATACCCCTGCTGCAGCATCTCCTGCGTGTAGGAACCGTCCGTGTAATAGAGACGCACATCCGTGTGATTGCCCCAGCAGTAATCCTTCTGAAGCTGCTGGATCTGTGCCTGCGTGAGGATGGGCTTGCCGAAGGAATTGCGGATATACTCGCGAAGGCCCTCGTCTGTCTGCGCCGTGTAGGCGGCAAAGGCCACCGAGAGATGACTCTGGTCGAGAATCTCGCTCCCGTACTCCTTCACGTGCTCGCCGTAGCCAAAGGAGAGCTTGCGCACTGGCTGAAGCTTTCCCTTCGGCTTCTTGGGCCGGACAAGCCCGAAAAGAGAGCGCAGAGACGGGATCTTTTTCTCCGGCCTGCTGCTCTCCTGCCCCGGCAGCCGATATGTAAAATAGGTGGAAAGTGTCTTCGCCATGCGCTCTATAAACGCATCCGTATCCAGGTCTGCGCCGATCTCGATGGCATCGAGAAGATGTACATCGACAAGGTCCGGAAGACCTGCATCCTCGCCGATCGCCCGGCGGAAATGTCCTCTCGTGATGCCAAGAAGTCTCTGACCTGCAGAATCCTCAAGAGAGAATGCACCGTGCAGAGCGTCCAGCTGCCGCAGAGCGTACTGCCGCCGAAGATAAGGGAAAACAGGGCGTGCGTCCTTTTCATGCAGATACGTCCCATTCTCTACCGCCAGCCAGAAAAGACTTTCATATACGGTCTGGTCGACAGTCTCGTTGAACGTGCGGTAAAAATTTTCCAGCTTGTCCCAGTCATAATGGCGGTGGGCGGCGCCCACAATGCTGTTCCAGTAGACGTCCGCCCTTCCTTCCTCATCATAGACGCGAAAGCCAGGCTCAATGCTGTAGTCCATGGCACCGTTCCAGATCAGATTCGCGGCGCGTTTTTTTTCAAATTCAGATACATCCATTGTATTGTGCAGTCGTTCAGCTCCTCACCCTGAACAGCTCAGGGCAGGGTTGTTGTCCCGTTCTTTATCCCGTGTCTTATTCAGACTGTCTTGAAGATCTTATCTCTCGTCAGATCGCCCGGGAAGCGTACAGTGATCATATCCTCGATGAGCTGGCGCTCATAGTCATCAAAGCACTTGTTCACAATACCGAGATTGAGTGCCCGCACTGCGCCGAGATCCCTCTTCATGAGGCCGATGGCAGCGAGCAGGCCTCTGAGGTCGAGCGCCTTCGTCGACACCTCACCGCCCTCGCACTTGCGGCGGATATCCCCGAAGAGCGTTGCGAACTGCTGTGCATACTCTTCCCGAATATACGGATACTGATCGAGGATCAGTTTCTCAAGGTTTTCATCGCTGATCACAGGCATCTTGATGATCATGAATCTGGAAGCCAGCGCCTCGTTGATCTCTCTTGTGCCCGCATAGCCGTAGTTCATCGTACCGATAAATCTCGTTGCCTCGTGGAGCGGTACCCTCTTATAGCCGGGGATATCAATTGCTCTTCGGAAGTCCAGTGTGGCATGCAGAACAGCGAGGGACTCATTCTTCGCCATATTGATCTCATCAAGCACGCCAAAGCCGCCCTCCTCCGCGCACCGCAGAATCGGTCCCTCTCTGAGCGTCACCTCCCCGTTCTTGAAGGTGTCCGCGCCGATCAGAGATGATGCGTCAGTATTGATGTACATACTGATGTCCCACTCAGGACGACCGAACGCCAGGGACAGCCCCTGTGCGAGCACATTCTTGCCCGTCGCCTTAGGTCCTGTCAGAAGAAGATTCTCCCCGGCCAGCAGAGCGCTCGCCGCCGCCTCCCAGACATCCTTTCCGTAGTAGCTGTACTGCGGCGTCGGAATCCGGTCCTTCACATCGTCACTGATCTTGTAGTAATCGCGGAAGTGCAGGATGTCCGAGATAATTGCCTCCGACACGCCCTCTTTCCGCAGGAAATCGTATATTGAACTGCTCATATCATTGTTCCTCAATTATCACCTGACGCTCATCCAGGAGCAGGGATTTCGCTTATGTATTACGCAACAGCGGCTGCCGGGCACATACGTCCCGGCAGCCGCATCATACAACTATTCTATTCAGCTTTACAAATCCGCATACAATACAGCTGTGTGCTCAGGCTGCAGCCTTCCCTGCTGCCTTCTTCCTGCCGCCTGCGACAACAAGGATCAGGTAAGCAATCGTGAAGATCGCGCCAACTGTGTATGCTGCGGGCCAGGGAAGATTGAAGCCGACCTTCGCCTGCATAATGAAGGAGCAGGTTACGAATGCGTAGAACGCTGCCGGAATGAGAGGCATCCACACATACTGTGCCTTCTTGTTGACCATCATCCAGATTGCGATGCAGGCCAGAGCGAAGAGCGAGATCATCTGGTTGGACCATGCGAAGTATCTCCACAAAACGTTGAATCCGTTGGGATCGAACTTCGCCCATGCAAGGATGACAATAACGAGTGCGAATACAGGAGCTGCAAGGCCAAGGCGCTGTGCGTTGTTCTCCTGTCTGATGTGCAGGGAATCTGCCAGTGTCAGGCGCAGTCCTCTGAGGGCTGTATCGCCGGAAGTGATCGGCAGGATGATGACACCGAGGATGGCTACCTTGCCGGCAACAGAGCCAAGTGCCTGCTTGCAGATGACACCTACAACGGATGTTGCGGAAACCGCTGTCAGCTGACCGCCTACGTTTGCGAAGAACTGCCATGTCACGCCGTTGTCTGCAGACTGCATTGTCACGCCGCCTGCTGCTGCGCCCATGTTGATGACTGCCATTGTGCCGGCTGCCCAGCACATAGCGATGAAGCCCTCTACAATCATCATGTTGTAGAATGTCATTTTGCCGGCCTTCTCGGACTCAATCGTTCTGGAAACCAGAGCGGTCTGTGTGGAGTGGAAACCGGAGAGAATGCCGCAGGCAACAGTTACGAAGAAGATCGGGATGAAGTGGTGTCCTGCAAACGAAGAGCCTCCGAAGTAGGTACCGAAATCAAAACCGCCGTCAGCTGCATACAGACCAACTGTGTTCCAGGAATCCCAGATGTTCGTCAGGTGCCAGCCGTGTGTGAAGATGGCAAGGAAGATGCCGACAGCCGACAGAACGAGGATGATACCGAAAATAGGATAGATACGGCCGATGACCTTATCGATAGGCAGGCATGTCGCAATCAGGTAATATGCGAAGATGACGCCGTAGATAATCCATGTGGAAGGAGCTGTTGCTGCACCGGAGAAGCCGAACAGCTGTGTAGCTGCGATATCGCCGGGTGTGTAAATGAACACGGCACCAACCAGAAGGAGAAGGATGCAGATGAAGATATCATACAGAACGAAGACGAACTTGTTCGTGTAGTTCTTGATGAAATCAGGCATCTGTGTGCCGCCGTCTCTTGTGCAGATCATGCCGGAGAAGTAATCGTGCATGGAGCCGCCGATCACGTTGCCGATCGGGATCGCAAGAAAGGCGATGGGTCCGAACAGAATACCCTGAATAGGTCCCATGATAGGGCCGGTACCAGCGATATTCAGCAGGTTGATGAGACTGTTGCGCCATGTTTTCATGGGCACGTAGTCGATGCCGTCCTGCTTGGCGTACGCGGGTGTCTCGCGATCATCCGGTCCGAAAACATGCTCGCAGAACGAGCCGTAGAGGAAGCCGCCGCCAAGAAGAATGACGAGGCCGATTAAGAATGTGATCATTGGTTTTCTCCTTTCCCTCACCAAATGCCGGATATGATCACTTCCGGCTGATGTATCTGCAACAGTTGTCCTTGCAACCGTTATCAGCGAAAATAATAAACGAACTGCCGTTTTCCCGAAGGATTGGTGATGCGCCGGGCGCTGATCTGCGGAACCCTTAGAGGTCCGTCCGGGTCAGGCGTAGTCACGCACCAGAAACAGAGGCTTTATCGTGACGACCTGTGTGTAATCGTCTCCTGTCAGTGCCACGGTGTTGTCCATCTTTTTGAGATCTTCCTTCAGAACCGTCATGGCGCCTTCGACGCTGTCTGCCCGATGTTCCTTGATAATCCTGATCATGCGCTGTGCAACATAAGGATGTGCATACCACGCAGGGAGCGGAAAATTCTTCTCCCCTTTCAGATAAGCGGCCATATTGTTCACCGCGTTGGTGTAATCTCTCTGCAGTGCCTTCCTGTTGCGTTTCGGCGTCGGAAGGACTTTTGAGTTGCCCATGACGAACATCATGGCTGCACCGGCAAGCGCCAGCACAACGGCGATGGAAGCATTGCCTCCCATAAGACGGACAGCTATGCCTGCCAGGATGAGAACCAGACCTCCAATCAGGACGCCAAAGGCAATCGCTGTATAGGCAGGTTTTATATTGTCCAGTGTTCTCTTGACTCTCGCTGTTCCCGCAAGGGCTGTCGTGAGCGCCGGCCTCTTCTCCAGAACCCAGCCGGCATCTTCCAGGACTCTTACGGCATGGGCCGCGTCGGCGGAAAGCGGCTGTGACTGCACTGCCTCTTCCCTTTTCTCCTTCTCTTCCTTTTCCTTCTCGGCCGACGGAGACAGGAGCGAAATCTCGGGATGCTCCCTTCCAAGTCTGTCCATCATTTTGTCGGCGTCCTGAATGTAGCGGAAGCTGCACTGATACTCTTTGCCATCATCGCAGCGGACGACGATGTAGAGAATGGGCGTCATGAATCCCTTGCCGGAGCCCGGGCTTACTGCCACCCTGCGGAAGACGTTGGTAACAGATTCATAAGGCACATAGAACTTTCTCGGTGTCACTGCACTGCCCATATATATTGCCAGTGCGCCTAATCCGCACTGGTCAAATTTTTCTGCACCGCGGCGATCCTGACGGAGCGCCTGTGCATCCAGGGTTTTCTCACCCAACGGTTTAGGCTGTGCCATTCATTCTCCTCTTCGCTTCCGCCTTCATCCCTTTCAGAAAGAAACAGAGACTGCCGCCGCAGCTCTGTACGCATAGAGCAGTACAGACTGCGGTCAGCAGTCTCAGAATAGGTTGACGATGATATTGTGGCGATCACAAGACTTCATTGCCTTAGCTCCTGGTATACATAAACGATATGAATAATACAAAAATCGTATAATTTCTTATATGTTTTTCGTATCTATATACGTTTATGAAGAGTTATAGCACAGTCTTGATAAATCGTAAAGAATTTCTTTAGAATTTTTTTAGATTTTCATCCCTCTTTATGCATCGAGCACTTGAGATCCTGCTCGTTCAGATAAATATGGTGCGGCAGACCGGACACGTAGATCGGCGTCAGCTCAGCCTGAATAAGGGGCATCGCATAGTCGATAAATTCCTTGCGCATCTGTGTGTGATCCTCATTCACCCATGAGAGCGGCACCTTCTTCTCGAGATTGGCCACCTCGGAAATCGGGTGGAGCTCCGTCGTGCACTGATACGGCGCATTGGAAATTCTCTTCAGGGCAACCATCTCCCCGGTGTGTCCCTCAGAAGCAGCCTTGACAGCTGCGCCGCCGACCTGGTACGCCTCTGTGATATCCGTGCGGGATGCCAGATGCCCTGCGCAGCGCTGGAGGGTGCTCAGCTCGATTGATCTCGTCTTCGTGCGGATCTCCCGCGCAACGGTGTTGGCGAGGAATCTCGCCGTTCCGGTGAGTGCCTTGTGACCGAACGCATCCACGGCATGCACGTCGTCGGAGAGCTCGCAGACATACCGGCCGTCCTCGAGCTTAACGCCTTCAGATACCGCAATAACAATAGAGGGCTTCTTCGCCTGCAGGCGTCTCACCTTCTCCACAAAATGCTCCACATTGAAAGGTACCTCAGGCAGGCAGATCATATCAACGCCCTCGCAGTCCTCGCCCTTTGCAAGTGCGCTTGCCGCTGTGAGCCATCCCGCATTGCGGCCCATGATCTCGACTATGGTCACATAGTTTGTGCCGTATACAGTTGCATCACGGATGATCTCCTTCATGACAACGCCGATGTACTTGGCTGCGCTCCCGTAGCCGGGGGTGTGGTCCGTCACGCACAGATCATTGTCAATGGTCTTCGGTACGCCGATGAAGCGGATTTCGGAGCCCGTCTTCTCCCCATACAGGGCAAGCTTGTTGATTGTATCCATGGAATCATTGCCGCCGATGTAGAAGAACCACCCGATGTTCAGCGCTTCGAGCGACTTCATGATCTTCTCATAAACAGGCGCTGCCTTCGGATCATCCAGTTCAGGAAGCTTGTAGCGGCAGCTGCCGAGAAAGCTCGAGGGCGTCCTCTTAAGAAGCTCAATGTCGAGAGATGTCTTAAAGTAGTTGTTCAGGTCAATGTACCTGTCATCAAGAAAGCCCTCAATGCCGTGCAGCATGCCGTAGACATGTTCCGCACCCCGCTCTCTGGCGGCCTCATAGACGCCCGCAAGACTGGAATTGATGACAGCAGTAGGTCCGCCGGACTGACCGACAATAGCATTTTTCATTTTCCCAAATCCTCCATGAATACGCTTACATCTAAAGACTTCAGCAGGGTTGGACGGCCGCTCATAAGGGTATGCCATCCCTGCATCTGCCCTAATGCTCTCCCCATTCTGCGCCCGGAACAGGCGGCCGGATCACTGTGCCGGTTCCTGTTCCATCAGAATCTTCATTGCGCGGTACTGGTCCTCCTGTGCGACCTCGAGATGCCATACTACGCGCTGATCATCCTTGAATTCCGGCTTGCTGCCTGCCCAGTCAGCCGTCTTCATGTGGGGCCCTCCGATCACAGGAAAGGCCTCCGTGCTCCAGACATTGGAGCGGATGCCAGCCTTCTTGAGAATCTGCTCTCTCCTCTCAGCAACGTCTTTGCTGGACGTATCAAAAAGTTTCACCTTCTTTTTGAAAATAAAGAACATCCTGCGCCTCTCTTTACTGAAGCGGCCCGTAGTTGGTCTGCTTCTTGTCGATCATGCCCTCAATGGGGTCATTCTCGTCATATCCGTCGGGCATCTGCCCCGGCTGCGGATCTCCGTAGACAATATTGCCGTCATCGCCCATGGAAACCGTCCCCACAACACCGTTCGGATTGTCCTCATCATAGTAGTAATAGTACAGCTGGTCCGAGCCGTCCTTTTTAAAGAACCTGTAGCGGATGGGGACAGGCGGCGTCTGGTTGTCTGCCAGAAGGTACACCCCTGTGTCGCGGCAGGAATAGATCGTCAGCGCAAAAGTGTATTTGCGGTTCATATAACTGACGATGAGGTCATCCGTCCCGTCTGCATTGACATCGCCGACCCAGAAGCGGCTGTACGTATTGCCGTTTTTTGTCGCTATGATCTGATCCACCTGATCTTTGTACATCTTTTTGATGCCGGAAGGGCCGCTGATCTGCACGTCGAACGATGCAGGAGCGCTCTCCTTCTCGTCCGTGTCTTCTTCGCTCTCCTGCTGCAGAGTCACCGCCTCCTCAGCCTGAGTGACTGCCTCTGTACTCATGTCGGAAGCCTGTGAAGACGAGGTCTGCTGTACCGGCTCAGCCTTTTGACCTGATGCACAGCCCGCCGCAAAAAGGAGCAGAAGAACCGCTGCGCTTTGAATCATTTTTCTCATCCTGTTGTCATCCTTCCTGAAAGGCAAAAATACAAAGCAATTTTACCACGCCGGTTCATATTTATGTAATAATTTTGGATTTGCCCGCACACATTTTATCCTGCTATACTATGGCTATGAAAACAAAAAAGAACAACAAAGCGCTTTGGACGCTCATCGCATTCGCTCTGGCTTTACTGTCCATCTTTGCGGTGCTCTCCCAGAGCAGAGAACTCTCAATTCAAGACCTCTTCGACACCATCGCCCGGGCGAACCGCTTCTGGCTCTTCCTCGCGGTATTGTGTATGTTCGGCTTCATCTTTTTTGAGGGACATGCACTGTGGCGTCTTTTGCGCACTGTGGGGTATCCGCGCTCACACCTGCAGAGTGTCGTCTATGCATCTGCCGACATCTACTGCTCCGCCATCACGCCCTCTGCGACCGGCGGGCAGCCCGTGTGTGCCTGGTTCATGAAAAGGGACGGCGTCCCGATGGGCTACATCACGGCCATCCTTGCCATGTATCTCATCATGCACACCTTCGCAACGCTCACCGTCGCTGTCATCAGCCTGATCGCCGATCCCGGCGTATTCACAGAGCTCTCTTTCCTCTCGCAGTTTCTCATTGTCATTGGCTACATCATGGTGCTTGGGCTTGCAGTTCTTTTCCTCATGCTCTTTAAGATGGAGCGGCGCATCTATATCATCGGCTGCCGCATGATCGACAAAATGACGAAGAAAGGCTGGATCAAGAGAACGCAGCACTGGAAGGACCGCCTGAAGAACACCCTCAGCGACTATGCCTCCTGCCGTGAACTCCTGAAAGGACAGGGGAGCATCCTGTTTCAGGTCTATCTGTTCAATATCGGACAGCGCCTGTGCCAGACGGTTATCTCCACCATCATGTATCTTGCTACAGGCGGCACACCCTCTGGTGCCGGCACCGTCTTTGTGACACAGATCTTCTCCACCATAGGTTCTATGTTCATGCCCGTTCCCGGCGGCATGGGCATCTCCGACTACCTGCTCTATGACGGGCTCCGCCTTCTGATGCAGAAGGATGCTGCCCTGCAGCTCGAGCTCATCTCCCGCAGCATGTCGTTCTACCTGACCGTCCTCATCAGTATGGTCATCGTCCTCATCGGCTACCTGCAGAGACGCATCTTCTACTTCACCGTTCCGCCCGAAAACCACGACAGCACACAGTAAATGCCAATAAATAAGCGAAATTCAGGAGCAGGGATTCCCTGAGTGCCTTTGCGTGCCGCCGTTACTTAGCGAGGTCCTTTCGAGCTTAGTAACGTGGCGAGCTAAGCAAGAGCGGGAGCGTGCCGAAGGGAACCCTGCTCCTGAATGAGCGTATTTATTTAGTTACTCCAGCCCCGTGGTCTCCTCGAGCCCCAGCATAATATTCATGTTCTGCACCGCGGCCCCCGACGCTCCCTTGCCGAGATTATCGAAGAGCGCCGTCACACTGATCTGCTCCTCGTGCCCGCAGACAATGATCTGCAGACGGTTTGTGCCCGCAAGCGTGTTGGCATAAATCGTCTTTTCGTTTGTGCCAAACGGCAGCACCTCCACGAAATGTTCTCCCGCGTAGTACGCCTGCAGTCTCTCACAGACATCCTGTGCACTTGGGTGCCCCTTCAGCAGCCTGCTGCAGAGCATGATCGTCGTCGCCATGCCCTTGTAGTAATCATCCACGATGGGCATGAAAACCGGCGCATACTGAAGACCTGTCATCTTCTGCATCTCCGGCACGTGCTTGTGATGCAGAGAGAGGCCGTAGATCCCGGGGGCGCTCAGCTGTGCGGGGCGATCTGCCTGCTCATATTGCGCGATCATTTTTTTGCCGCCGCCTGAGTAGCCGGTCAGAGAGTAACAGGTGAGCGGATAATCTGCGGGCAGTATTCCCATTCTGACAAGCGGCGCGGCCGTGCTGATGAGGCCTGTCGCATGACATCCCGGATTGGCCACTCGCTTTGAGGTGCGTATTGCCTCTCTCTGCTCTTTGGAGAGCTCCGGAAATCCGTAGACCCACCCCTCCGATGTCCTGTGTGCCGTCGACGCATCGATCACGCGCACATCCGGATTGTCGATCATGGCGACCGCCTCTCTGGCGCCCTCATCCGGCAGACACAGGAAAACAATGTCGGCGCTGTTCAGGAATTTTCTGCGCTCATCGGGATCATGCCGCTTGTCCTCATCGATCCGCAGGAGCTCAAGATCTGCTCTCGCCCCTATCCTGTCGTAGATCTGCAGACCGGTTGTGCCGCTCTGCCCATCAATATAAACCTTTGTCCTGCTCATTTTCTCTCCTCTCTGCACCTCTATGATAAGATAGATTGAATGCAATTGTTTATAGAGTAGCACAGAAAGGAAGAAAAGAATGGAGAAAAGAGAACTGGCCTCTTATATAGATCACACCAATTTGAAGGCGGATGCGAAGACAGAGGACATTGTCCGCCTCTGTGATGAGGCGGCGCAGTATCATTTTCACAGCGTATGCGTCAATTCCACGCATGCTGCCCTCGTGAGCACGCATCTTCGCGGCACGGACGTCGTTACCTGCTGTGTAGTCGGATTCCCCCTTGGTGCCATGGTGACAAACGCCAAGGCATATGAGGCGAGGGCAGCCGTTCTGGACGGTGCCGGCGAGATCGATATGGTCATGAATATCGGTGCGATGAAAGATAAGAATTATGATCTGGTCAGAGAGGATATCCGCGCGGTAAGAGATGCCGCACGGCCGGCTCTGTTGAAGGTCATCATTGAGTGCTGCCTGCTCACGAAAGAGGAGATTGTGAAGGCCTGCGAACTGGCAGAAGAGGCAGGCGCCGATTTTGTAAAGACATCCACAGGCTTTTCGACAGGCGGCGCAAAGACGGAAGATGTGGCTCTTATGAAAAAGACCGTCGGAGACAGGCTCAAAGTCAAGGCGAGCGGCGGCATCCACACAAAGGCGGAGGCAGAGGCGATGATCGAAGCCGGCGCCGACCGGATCGGCACATCGAGCGGCATTGCCATCATGAACAGCTGAGACGCCGGATTCTCTCCCCGATCTCAGGATCAAGCGTGAGGTCAAAGACCATGCGGTAGCAGTCCAGTGCCTGCTGCCGCATATTTTTATGCATTGACTCATCCCCTGCGGCGCCGCTTTTTTGCTGAGCCTCCTCGCCTGCCTTGACGAGCAGTGCCAGCGTGACACTGCTGGGGCCGACCGGAATCTTTGCCTCCGAGAGCTTATCCTGCAGTTCCTTCTGCGAATATGCCGGCATTTTTTTGCCGAGGGCAGCCTCCAGATAGGTAATCTCGTGCTCCGCCTGTTCGTTTTTGGAGAACAGCGTGCTGTACCTGTACAGCACTTCGGAGAGCTCCGGCTTATACGTCTCCAGATAATAGTACCCAAGCCATCTGTAGTAATGCGCCATCTCCGCGCGCGTGCAGAGATACGGGTAGACCTCCTCTGTGTGCGCACGCAGATCTTCCAGCTTATTCAGGCGGAAGTCAATATCGATGAGCTTCCAGTAGATTTCTGTGCTCACGGGGTTCAGCTGCAAGGCCTTTTCATAATTCTGCTGAGCGCCCATAATGCCGCCCGTCTTCTCCTGCTGCGCAGCCTTTTCCATGAGCGCATCTATCCGCTCCTTTGGCGCAATGCGGTATTCTTCCGGCCTCTTGTAGTATTCGTACAGATAGATTTCAGCAATATGATAAATGCAGACCTCTTCCACCCTTATACCCCGTGCCGCGTTCTTTGCGGCACCCCGAGGCGAAAGCCGCGCAGGCGGTTTCGCCGAATGCGGCAGCCGGTGCATCAGCACCGCCACTGCGGTTTGAAAATGACGCATCGGCGTCATTTTCAAACTGACTCCTGCTGCGCTCACTCAAAATACTGGCTCTTCACCTTTTCATGTCCGAACAAAAGATAATACGCCGCTTTTTTATAGTCGGAGAGCTCCGCTACACTGTCCAGCTCGCCAATGCTGTGCATTTTGCCGTCACTGTCCATAAAACCGAAAACATTCATGGCCGGATAGTCCTTCCGAACATCCGAAATGAGCGCATCGTAGGCACTCTTTTCCACGCCCGCATTCTCCAGAAGATATCCCTTCAGAAATCCCGGCGATGTGACAGGCAGCTCCTCACTCGTCAGGTCGTAGTTGGCCCACATGGTATAAGGCACCGTATACTTCTTCTCCTTCTCGGAGAGTGAGGCGTTCTCCTCGTACATGGCCGGATCCAGCTTCTTGTATACGCTCTCGTCCATGCCCGGCTGATGGTCGCCGAACATGAGAATAATCGTCTTCTCGTCCACATTCTGAAAATACTCGACCAGCTGCTCGAATGCGCTGTCCGTCGCCTTGACGAGGGATAGATATTCCTGCAGCTGCGGGAGCTGGAGATCCTCGTCCGTGGGATTGACAGTCACATCCACTGCACTCTGGTCTTCGTTGTAGCCGCCGTGGTTCTGCATGGTGACATTGAAGAGGAAGAACGGCTCCCCCTCCTCTTTCCTGTTTTCATAAAGATCAATGATGTCCTTCACATCCGAGGCATCACTCACATAGGAGCGCATCCTCGACATATAAGGAACCGCATCCTCGGAGCTGACAAAGTCATCAAAGCCCATGAGCGGGTAAACTTTGTAGCGCTTGTAACCGGATTCCAGGAAAGGATGAAAGGCAAGCGTCTCATACCCTCTGGATTTGAGAAGCCAGGGCATCGCCTCCAGCTTCGTATCGATGTACTGCGTATAGGGCACGGATTCGCTGTTCAGAAAGGCCATACTGCTGCCCGTGAGGAACTCGTACTCCGTATCCGCTGTCGTTCCGCCAAAGACAGACACGAGAAGATTTCCCTTGCGGACATTGCTGCCGGAGAGAGAGTGAATAAACGGCATGTCATCCACATCCGTATCGAACCCGTAAGTCGTTGGAAGATCCGAGAAAGCCTCGTTCATCATCACAATGATGTTGACTGCCTGGGTGCTGCCCACATCTTCCTTCTTCTTGTCCTCTGTATCATAGGAGGCCAGCTTCTGCTCCGTCTCCTTTCTGGAATACCCGGCAGGGACTGGCTTTTGGAGCGTTCTCTGCGCAAACGAGAGGAAGGAGAGAATATAGCCGTTGTGCTTCGTGCCGATATTCGTGTTCCATAGATTGACGTAAGGAAGAGAATTCGGGATGTAGGCGATCACAAAGACAGAGAAGACGATGGCCGGAAGAATCGGCAGGAGTCCTTGCAGGAAATGCAGCGCCTTCCGATCCCGCTGTACATTCTGATTCTGCTGCGCCTTCTCTCCCTGCTGTACTTTTTCTTCCTGCTGCGCCCTCTTCTCCGCCGCAGGTCCGCAGAAGAGCGCGATGACCATGACGGCGGCGCCGATGAGCACGAAGGCGACATCGGATGTGATGCTGAGTGAGTACTGGCCGATGACGTTCTTCGCCGTCTGTGCCATGGAGAAGTCGGAGAGCTCAATGGCCTGCTCCCGGAATGCAAAGTAGTAGTGATTGACAAGCGCAAAAACCGTCCAGAAAGCCAGCGGCAGGATATAGGCAAATCTGCGCAGCTTCCTGATGCGTCCCGGTATCCACAGAACCGCAAACGGCAGCGCGTAGACAAGGAGATTCTGCAGGATGGCGAATTTCCGGTCCAGGATGAACATATCGGAGTACATCAGCTCCATGGCACAGAAGCACCAGATGGAGAGAAGCGTGATGCGCAGTACACTCACTTCCCTCTTCCCCGCGCTGAAAATAACGAGCACCAGGAGGCTCTCGGCCGCAAAACCGGCGAAATAATAGACCATTGCATACCATGACCAGTCGCTTGTCAGATACAGAAAGGCGAAAAAGATGCTGTAAGCCGTCTGAAGCAGGCAGGCGATGGTCAACAGGACAGCGCAAAGATAATGCTTCTTTGCCGGATCGCCCAGGCAGACTGATTTGATATACCTGTGGACCGGGAAAAGAATCAGTTCCAGAAGAAGGCAGGCCAGAAGAAGAAAAGCTGCAGTCCTTGCGCCCGTCTCAATAAAGTGCAGGCGCGGATTCAGCGTGATTCCCTCGAGCGTAAAGCTCACGCCCCGGAGAGGAATCGGGATATACCGGATCTGCGTCGGCCTGTCGGAGGGATCAGCGCCGCTGAAGGTGATGTAATTGTCCCCTGCTGCCATGATGACCGATCCCTGCCGGGAATAGCCCTCAACGTTCATGTACATGTAGGCGTAGCAGTTCATGCGGCTGACTTCGCCGACCTTGAAATCCGCCTCATAGACGGCGTGCTGCCAGTCCTGTGGAAGACTGATCATGATCTCCGTCTCGTTCTGCTGCGCCGTGAGCTTATTGCCGTCCCTGGAGAGCCCGGTCATATTTTCATCATCTGTGCCGCAGATCTCGTCCGTGGTCAGATCCAATTCCGGATATTCCGCGATCATCCAGCCCGTGTGTGCAGCCTGCACGCCGATGATGACAAGGCAGGTCAGCAGCATGATTCTGGCTCTCACTGATGTCAGTAATTTCTTCATGTGATTTCTGATGTTTATTCCTCGCTGAGGCGAAATCCGCGCAGGCGGTTTCGCCGAATGCGGCAGCCGGTGCGTCAGCACCGATGCTGCTGTTTGAAAATGACGCATCGGCGTCATTTTCAAACTTTCTCCTTCTGCACGGCCGCAGCCCCGGATCAGTTCAAGAGGAGCGGATCCGGGCTTCCCGGCTGTGTATCTTCACCCGTTACTTGACGTATTCCTCATACAGGGCCACGTGGTCCCTGATGCAGCGCCAGTTGCCCTGCGCATTCGCCGTGCACACGATATAGTTCGTGCCGTCATCCGCCTTTTCGTAGCTGACGGCACAGTTGCCGGACTGTGTGACAAAACCTGTCTTTGCACCGATTACCGTTCCCTTTGTATCCCTGTCCTCAATTCTGCGCAGAAACCAGTTGGAAATCGTTCTTCCTTCCGGATACTCCGTCATCGGCTGTGTCGTCCATGTATGTGTGCCGAGAACCTCTCTCGCGCACTCATTGTCCATCGCCGCCTTCATGATGACCGCCATATCGTATACGGTGCAGTAGTGATCCTCGTCATAGAGGCCGATGCAGTTCGTAAAGTGGGCACTGTCCGAAATTCCCAGCTCATCGAGCTTATCGTTCATCATCTGCACGAAGGCATCCTGCGATCCCGCCACATACTCCGCAAGCCCCATGGCGGCGTCGGCGCCTGACTCGAGAATTGTTCCATAGAGCATATCCCGCACAGTCGCAGCATCTCCCGGCATATAACCGACGTTGCTCGCGTCATTGATATAGGCTTTATCTGTGATATCCTGCGTGATGGTGTAGGTCTTGTCCATGTCATCCTGCGTCAGGTGCTCGCAGGCAACCAGTATGGTCATGACCTTTGTCATAGAAGCCGGCACGATCTTTTCCTTGGGGTTTCTCTCCGCAACAATGGTGCCGTCATCTGCATTGACCATGATGGCAGAGAGACTGTCCACATAATCGCCGCCGACGACCTTATTGCCGTCATCTGAAGAGCCTGTGCCCGAAGCTTCTGTGGCTGCCTCCGCACTCTCTTCCTGTGAAGCGCTCTGCTCCGCCTCTCCGCTCTGTGTCTGCGATGTTCCGGAGGATGCGGCCTGCTGCGCCATCTGCTTCTGCCGCTCTTCATTGGCGGGCGCGATCGGAATCTGCGCAGTACTGTCCGTCTCTTTGAAAACAATTCCATCCGCCTTTGCGGCATCCTCCGTCGACGCCTCTGTGGCCGCAGCCTCCTGCACCTGCGTGGCGGCCTCTTCCGCAGCTGCCTCTGTCACCGCCTCCGCTGCTTCTGTGCTGCCGCGGCCGCCCCTGCCGTGCGTGACGGCGAACACTGCTCCTGCCGCAATGACGGCCGCAGCGGCTGCAATGCTGCCGGCAACGGCCATTTTCCTGTGCAGATCCCTCAGCTCCTCATCTCTTTTTTTCAGAAGCGCCTGCTTCCTGCGGCGCCTTTCCTCTCTTTTCTTTTGTTCCTGAGCGGGATCATAGAATTCGACGCCGTCGCTTTGGATATCCTGCAGATCACTGTCATGAAATGCAGGTGCGCCGTTATCCCGATTATTGTTGTCCTGTCTGTTCACGTTGTCCTCCTGTGGCCAATACTTTCGCTATTGTACCACATCCTGGAACCTAAGCCGCATGATGGCTGCCATTCATTGAGACTTTGTAATTGTTTAGCACCCCTCGAAAAGTCGAAAATTCGGATGGGAAGCTTGCTTGCCAGACGTATTTTACGACTTTTCGAGAGACAGCCAAGGCGCGGAGGTCTCCGCTCCGCGCCCGCTGCTGCACAGCGAAGGGGAGCAGGCACCTTCCGGCACTCGCTCCCCCTTTCGGATAATATCGTATCTCTTTAGTCCCTCATCCCGAATTGCTCCAAAAATGGTATCTGTTTAGGACCCCTCCATTGAGCCCATGAAATCCAGGGATCCGTGGAAGAGGTTCATGATTACGTCATAACCGTTATGACCGTGTTTTCTGCCGGTGCTCACGCATGACATGATGGAGAGGT
>Ga0256406_1000832_pt1 | contig 53004 bp, 43 predicted proteins | sample RumenRJG_03DNA_FD_185986 | JGI IMG/M metagenome (GOLD analysis project Ga0256406, IMG submission 185986) | Bovine rumen microbial communities from Lethbridge, Alberta, Canada - RJG_03 | ecosystem: Host-associated > Mammals > Digestive system > Stomach > Rumen | place: Canada: Alberta | collected...
TACATGTCCAGTGAACAGGGTTCCAGGAACAAGCTGTCCAAAAATCCGGATGCAGATTATCTCTCTGTCAAAATTTCAGGGTGAGGGTGACTCTTGAAAAGTGTCCACACTTATGGGTACAGTATATGCGGTCTGCGAGGTACAAGGCTTTGATGCCATGGAGCTTTGGTGCTGCGGCCAGCCGTCAGCAGTCAGCCGCGGTGTGCAATCTGCGTTCAGCCGTCAGCAGCCAGCTGCAGTCAGCGGTTCGCGGTTCGCGATTTGCGGCCTGCGACCTGCGGTCCGCGATATACGGTCTTTGATGCTGGAGCACGGAGGTTCTCTTTCCCCTGCCGTAGAATCCATTAGAAAAGCGCTGTGAAAAATGAGCAATCATTTTTCACAGCGCTTTTCGTATCACCATGGATATGGAACGGAGCTTCGCCGCGTGGGACCGCCCCGGGAGCGGAAGACTCTCCTCCGTCTAAGGCAGGCGCCTTACTGCAGCGGGCCTTCCTTTGCTTCGTACATGTCTACCAGGCCGCCGTTGCAGATCAGCTGGAAGGACTTTTCCATGTCTTTATAGAAGGCATAGTCGTTCTCCATGAAACCGACCTGGCTGCGCAGGTATCCGTAACTCAGCCTGCCGGACGTGCTCAGGCGGGAAGGACCGTCTTCACGGAGGTCAACGCCCTGGGCGGCACACATATATTCGATGGAGAGGACGTGGAAGACGTGGTCGATGATCTGACGGGCCTTGCGGGCTGCAATCGTCCCGAAACTCACGTGGTCTTCCTGGTTGGCCGAGGTCGGAATGGAATCGACGCTCGCCGGATGGGCCAGGATCTTGTTTTCCGAGACAAGGGCGGCTGCGCAGTACTGAGGGATCATGTAGCCGCAGTTCAGACCGCCGTTACGGACCAGGAAGGCGGGCAGGCCATTGCTCAGGGCCGGATTGAGCATCCGTTCGATCCGCCGCTCCGACACATTGGCCATCTCCGACATGGCGATCCCCAGTGTATCCATGGCAATCGCGACGGGCTGGCCGTGGAAATTGCCGCAGGAGAGGATGTCCCCGGTTTCCGCAAAGATCAGCGGATTATCCGTGCAGGAATTGATTTCCGTCGCGACCACACCGCGGACATAATCGAGGGCGAGGCGGCTCCCTCCATGGATCTGCGGGATGCAGCGCAGCGTATAGGCATCCTGGACGCGTTTTTCACCGGGCCGGGTGGTAAGTTTGCTGCCCGCAAGGAGTTTGCGCAGATTGGCGGCCACATCCATCTGGCCCTTGTGAGGACGGGCGGCATGGAGGCGGGCATCGTATGCCGTAGGAATGCCCGTCAGGGCCTCGACGGTAAGGGCGGCGATGATATCAGCCGTCTTGACGACATTTTCCGCGTCGTGGACCGCGAGGGCGGCGACACCCGTCATGGCGCAGGTCCCGTTGATGAGCGCCAGGCCTTCCTTCGCAACCAGTTTGACCGGTTTCAGGCCTGCTCTGGCCATTGCTTCGGCTCCCGGCAGGACTTCTCCCTGATATTCCGCTTCGCCGTCACCGATGAGGGGCATGACCATATGGGCAATGGGACAGAGATCGCCGCTGGAGCCAACGGAACCCTTTTCTGGAACAATCGGATGGACCCGTGCGTTGAGCATATCGACCAGCGCTTCCACCGTCGAAAGACGGACCCCGGAATAGCCTTTAGCCAGGGTATTGATACGGAGCAGCATGATGGCGCGGACCACTTCCGTAGGGAAGGGATTGCCCACACCGGCGCAGTCTGAAAGGATCAGCCGGAGCTGCAGTTCGTTCAGATCGGATTCATCGATGGCAACGTTTTCAAATTTTCCAAAGCCCGTATTCAGACCATAGATGGGTGTCTTTTCAGAAACGGCTTTATCGACAATGGCCCGGGATGCCTGGATCTTTGTTTTTGCCTCGGGTGCAAGGGCCGCTTTGGCTCCGTAACGGGCTACGGCAACGACATCTTCAATGGTCAGTGTTTCTCCATCCACATAGATTGTGTTCGTCATGCAATCATCCTCCATTTTTTTATAAAATAAAATGTCAGTGAAAACGGTCACAGCAGGTGATGCTCTGCTGCCGCATTACGGGACGCAGCCGTCCCGGCGGCCATGGAGCACTCCAGTGCTGCGGACCTGATTTGATTATTCTACCATAGACGTATCGGGTTGCGGAAGAGGGCAGTGCTCTCAATTTGCAGTGCCTGCCGCCACAGGGATCAGAAGTGCGGGAGCTTTGGTGCGTTGGTGCTGTGGTGCCCTGGTGCCGTGGTGCGGCCCGCCTTCCATCCGGGGCTCCATACAGCCTTGAGCTAGCTGTACAGGAATCAGAAAAGGATCTGTGAAAAATGACTGTGCATTTTTCACAGATCCTTACTCTTTATTTCGATCCAGAGATGGAGTGGATCACTTGCCGGCAGTCAGCGGACCACCGGTGTTGCGTTTCTGCCACAGGAAGCAGAGCACCAGGATGGCGATGCCGGCGATATCAGTCGTCGTGCCGGGAATGATCAGGCAGAGACCGCCGATGAAGAAGACGATCCTCTGCAGGGCATTCAGCGGGTGCTGGCAGAAACCGATCATCGAGAGGGACAGGCCCCACATGCCGATGATGGCGGTTATGGTAGCCAGGATGATGGTCGGCGCTGTGGCGTTGATCATCAGGAGCTGCGGTGCCAGTACGAAGATGTACGGGACAACGAAGGCTGCGATAGCCAGCTTTGCGGCCGTGACGCCCGTTTTCATCGGGTTGGATCCGGCGATACCGGAACCGGCATAAGCTGCCAGAGCGACCGGAGGCGTAACGTCAGCGACGATACCGAAGTAGAACGCGAACATATGGGCTGCCAGGACGGGGACCTTCATCTGGATCAGAGCCGGGGCAGCGATAGTGGAGGTGATGACGTAGTTGGCCGTCGTCGGGACGCCCATGCCCAGGATCAGGGAAGTGATCATCGTAAAGAACATGGTCGGGACCAGTTCGCCGCGGGCAAGGTCCAGAAGTGCCGTAGCCAGCTTCAGGCCCATACCGGTCTTGGTGACGACACCGATGATGACACCGGCGGAGGCGCAGGCGATGAGCACACCCAGCACGGACTGGGAGCCGTTGATCAGACCGTCGACGAACTGACGGAACGTGATGCGCGTATTCTTCCTCAGGCAGGCGCAGACGATGGTCAGGCCGATGGCCACGAGTGCGGCACGCATCGGGGTATAACCGGAGACGAGCAGATATACGATTACGATCAGAGGGATCGCCAGATGGCCTTTTTCACGGATCAGGGGACCGAACTTCGGCAGTTCTTCGCGGGGCGTGCCTTTCAGGCCATATTTCTTGGCTTCGTAGTGGACGCTCAGCCAGATGCCCGTGTAATAGAGGAGCGCCGGGATGACGGCGGCCTTGACGACATCGATATAGGGGACACCGACGAATTCAGCCATCAGGAAGGCTGCGGCGCCCATGACAGGAGGCATCAGCTGACCGCCGGTGGAGGCGGCTGCTTCTACGGCGCCGGCGAATTCAGGACGATAGCCGAGTTTCTTCATCATCGGGATTGTGAAGGAACCGGTGCCGGCTACGTTGGCGACGGAGGAACCGGATACGGTACCCATCAGGCCGGAAGACAGGACGGCGACTTTGGCAGGACCGCCCGTAGCCCAGCCGGCAACGGCGTTGGCGATGTCAATGAAGAACTTGCCAAGGCCCGTGGCTTCCAGGTAGGCACCGAACAGGATGAAGAGGTAGATGAAGGTGGAGGACACGCCCATCGGGATCCCGAAGATGCCTTCCGTCGTAAAATACAGGTGGCTCACGAGTTCTTTGAAGGTGACGCCCCGGTGAGCCAGGATGCCGGGCATGTAGGGCCCGAACAGGGCATACAGGACGAACAGCAGGGCCACGGTCAGCATCGGCCAGCCGACTGTACGCCGCGTGGCTTCGAAGACGAGCACCGTGCCGATGATCCCGATGACCATATCCGTATCGTTGTTCATGCCGGCGCGGAGGACGAGTTCCTTATAATTTACGATCAGATACATGGTCGCACAGATACTGAGGATGGCAAATATGACATCCAGAGGATTCATGGAAGAGCGGGACCAGGATTTCCGTGCAGGATAGAGCAGGAAAATCAGGGTGAGCCCGAACATCAGGTGGATCGTGCGCTGCAGATGGGCATCCAGTACCCCGAAGATCCCCGTATACAGCTGGAACAGAGCAAACAGGATGCATATGGCACTGATGATATAATGCCATATGCCCTTGGGATCCCTTTTGTCCGATTCCTTATCGAATTTTTTCATGACTTCTTCGGCAGACATTGCCTTTGGCTGCATCTGCTCTTTGTTTTCAGTCATTGTTAACATCCTTTCCCTGGCATCATCAATCCATCAGCCAGTATTTATATCTTTTCATGACTTTTACATCCACGCGGACACCCTGTCCGAATTTTTTGCAGAGCTTGTACGTCTTTCCCCTGCAGGAGATATCCGGATCGGCCTGGACTGCAGGCCTGAAGGAAACCGTGCGGTAGGGCCGGTCCATCGTCAGGTCGAACTTCCCGTCTTCCTTGCGGGTGGCGAAAGAACCTTCCGAAGGACTGTAGGGAAGACCCACACCGTAGGATTCATAGACCGTATGGGTCATGGTCATGTCATCCGGTCCGTTGATCCGAAAGTATTCATAACAGGGAGTCAGCTGGACGGAATGTGTGTAATGATAGACCCACGTGTCGCCTGGAGAAACCGGGATGGTGACAGCATCACCTTTTTCCGACAATAATACAAGAAGAAGGGCATTAAAATAATAGAAGAGAAATCCTGCTGCCAGGATCAGCAAGACACAGATGGCGGCAGCAGCTTTTTTTAAAGAAGGCCGAACTCCACCCGCAAGTGGGGTTCGGCCTGTAGAATTACACATACCTATCGCCAGGATTTACTTATTTTTCTTTGAAGAACTTGTCAGCACCGCCGTTCATCGGAATGGACATACCTTCCAGAGCGGTTTCCTTCGTGATCATCTTGGCGATGTTGTGAGCGGTCTTCATGCGGTCGAGGTTGCTGTACAGCGCCTTGACGATTTCATAACCCAGATCATCGCTCATCTTATCCGTAACAGCCAGCATGCACTTTACGGAGATGGAAGGCACATCTGCGTCGACCTTATTGTAGGTCTTTGCCGGGATGGTGGTCTTGGTGTAGTACGGATATTTCTTGATCAGCTTTTCAGCCAGGTCATTGTCGATGGCGACCAGGGCAATGTCATGCTGGGTAGCCAGATCCTGTACGGCTGCCGTCGGGAAACCGGAGGTCAGGAAAGCAGCGTCGACGTTGCCGTCTTTCAGAGCGGAAGAAGCTTCTGCATAGGAAAGATACTGCGGTTTGATATCATTATAGGTGATGCCGGCCATTTCGAGGATCTGACGGGCGTTGGCTTCAGCACCGGAACCGGCGGCGCCTACGGCGACTCTCTTGCCCTTCAGGTCGGCAACGGTCTTGATCCCCGTGCTCTTGACCGTAACAATCTGCACGGTTTCAGGATACAGGGTAGCCAGACCTTTCAGGTTCTTGACTTCCTTGCCCTTGAACATTTCCACGCCCTTGACAGCATAGTAGGCGATATCGTTCTGGATGAAAGCCACATCGACCTGGCCGTCCTTCAGCATGTTGACGTTTGCCACGGAAGCACCCGTCGACTGTGCCGTTGCGTTGGCCCCTTTGACATTCTTGTTCAGGATGTCAGCCAGCGCGCCGCCCAGGGGATAATACACACCTGCCGTACCGCCTGTCGCGATATTGATGAACTTTTTGCCGCCACCGTCACTCTTGGCACCGTCGCCGGCTTTCTTGTCACTGCCGCCGCATCCGGCGACCACGGACGCTGCTGTAGCCAGGGCCATCATTGCAAATACCAGTTTTTTTGCTTTCATAGAACTCTCCTCCATCTCTTGAAATAAAAAAAGTAGGACATGATAAGAAGGCCACGCCTTTTGCCGAACAATAAATAATGATAAAAATGGATTTGTTCGATAAGAAAAGTATAACTGCTGTGTAACAATTTGTCAAGAAAGAAGAAAATTAATAACAGTGTAAAATTTGTTCCATATTCAAGCAAACAATATTGTATACAGTATCCGAATGCACTGAAAAAGCAGAAAAAAATAAGAATGAAAATCTGGGAGAATAATTAAATGTACAAAAATATGTCCTGTATCTGCGAACGGACCCGGGCCTGCAGTCCGTGCTGTATCAAATAAACTGGAAAAATACGGATAAATCAGGGAAAATGATCAAAAAATAATGGAGCGCGTCATTAAAATATGAACAATGATATGAAAAGTGACGCAATTTAGTAAAAACAGACATATCCGGAAGGAAATATCAAAAAATCCATCTGATAAATACAGATGTCTGCCGGAGGAAAATAGAAAATATTTTTTCATAAAAGTATCGGTTTAGGGAAGGAACAGGAGGAAAACGAAAGAATTATCTGATAATTTAAACAACGTTCGGTATGTAACGAATAATATTTATGAATTTACCGTATTAATGTATTATCCGGAATGTAACGGCTGTGTAAAATTTTGCTGATAAGCACACTGGGCTGTAGTATGAGCTCCTGTTTTATGATAAAATTTACTCAAATATTACAATATGGAAATGCCGGGGATACGGAACGAGGCCGGCGGCTCAGCGCTGCCCGGCAATGCCGTATCCTGCCAGCAAAGCAAACCGCAGTTTCGGGGGAACAGGAGGATGGTTTCTTTTGCAGCACGGAGATGACCCGTAAAAAGCAGTCTGGATCTGCCCGGACCGCTGCCCGGTGCAGCTGTTCCCGGGCAGCGGGAAGCGCGTCGGTCGGCAAAACAGGGGGAGTACGGGATGTGATTCCCTTTTATATGTGATATCGCAAACGGAGGAAATCGGATTGCGTTACTTATTTCTATTTTTAGGCGGGATTTCTCTTTTCTTGTACGGGATGCAGCTCATGGGGAACGGGCTGCAGCAGGCAGCCGGCAGCAAGCTGCAGCGGATCCTGGGCAAGCTTACGAAGCGGACGATCTACGGCGTCGCCCTGGGTGCGGGCGTGACCAGCATCCTGCAGTCTTCGAGTGCGACGACCGTCATGACCGTCGGCCTCGTCAATGCCGGTCTGATGAACCTGCAGCAGGCCTTCGGGATCGTCATGGGCGCCAATATCGGGACGACGATCACTGCCCAGCTGATCGCTTTCAAGCTGACGGATTATATTACACTGATCCTGGCCATCGGCTTCCTCATCCAGACTTTTGCCCGGAAACGGAATGTCAGGGACTGCGGCCAGGTCCTCCTGGGTTTCGGCATCCTGATGCTCGGCATGGCCATGATGGGTGATTCCGTCGTGCCGCTGCGCAAGAACCAGGCTGTCGTGGAATTCATCAGCCGCTTCTCCACGCAGCCTCTCCTGGGCCTTCTGGTGGGCCTGTGCATGACTGTGGTCATCCAGTCTTCCAGTGCGACCGTCGGTATCCTGATGGCGATGGCCAGCCAGGGACTGATCCCGCTGGAAGGGGCCGTCCCCGTCCTTCTGGGCGACAACATCGGGACCTGCATCACGGCTGTCCTGGCTACCCTGCAGGCAAACATCAATGCCAAACGGGTCGCCCTGTCCCACGTCCTTTTCAATCTGATCGGTTCCATCATTGCCATTTTACTGATGCGGCAGTTCCTGCAGCTTGTGCTCGCCGTGTCCCCGGCAAATGATATATCCCGGCAGATTGCCAATGCCCATACGACATTCAACGTGGTCAATACGCTCCTTTTCCTGCCCCTGGCTTCCCGCTTCACCCATCTGGTGGAACGGATCATCCCGAACCGGGGCGGCGAGATTTCCTACCAGCCCAAATTCCTCAATGAAAATATGCTGGGAACGCCGGCCATCGCCCTGAGCCTGGCCAAAAAGGAAATCATCCGCATGGGCAGCCTCGCCTTGGGCAACATCCGCCGCTCCTTTGCGTGCGTGGAGACGTATGATCCGAAGAAAGCGAAATACATCAAGGAACATGAACCCGTCATCGATAATCTGGAAGAAGCCATTACGGTCTATCTGACGAAACTGTCGGAAAAGAACATGAGCCCGGAACTTACGGCCATGCATACAGGGCTGCTGCATTCGTGCAGCGACATCGAGCGCATCGGCGACCACGCCGAAACCATCGTGAAGAGGGTCAAAGCCATGAATGAGGAGGGCATGAGCTTTTCCGCCCAGGCCCAGCTGGAGATGAAGGGGCTCGAGGATCTGGTCCTTGAGACGGCGGAAGGCGCCCTGCAGGCGCTGGAGGACAACGACCTCGTCCTCGCCCGGCGTGCCCTGGATAATTCCCACAAGGTAAGGAAGATGGAAAAAGCCATGCGCAAGAGCCATGTGGAACGGCTGAACAAGGGTATCTGCACTCCTGAAACAGGTTTTGTCATGCTGGAACTGCTTATTAATATGAAGCGCGTTTCCGATCATGCCCAGAATCTCTGCGAAGTCGTACTCGGTGAATTTTGATATTTTCTGCGGATCCGTTTCCGGAAGTCCAGGACTTCCGGAAATTTTTTCTTTTGCGGGCCCCCATGGCATCAGGGATGAGAGGTCCCGGAGAGATTTCTGTCTTGACGGAAACAGATCGGACTGCTACCATAGACAGTAACAAACACAATATATTGTGGAATACAGCAAAAACAGAATACAATATATTGAAACGGGAAGGAATGACCATGATGGATGAAAAGGACTGGCTCGGCGCGGACAATCAGCTTGGGCTTGATATCTGGCACAATAAGTACCGCAGCGACGGTGAGAGTTTTGAACAGTGGCTCGAGCGCGTGAGCGCTCATGACGCGGACGTGGCGGAGCTGCTGCGGACGAAGAAATTCCTCTTTGGCGGGCGGATCCTGGCCAACCGCGGCCTGGAATGCGAAGGGAAAAAGATCACGCTGTCCAACTGCTACGTGGTGGAACCGCCGGAGGACAACATCGAAAGCATTTTTGACCGGGCGGGCAAACTGGCCCGGACGTACAGTTACGGCGGAGGCTGCGGGATCGATATTTCCGGACTGAGCCCCCGGGGCGCACGGATCAACAATGCGGCAAAGGAAACGAGCGGTTCCATTTCCTTCATGACCCTTTATTCCCTCGTGACAGAACTCATCGGCCAGAATGGCCGGCGCGGCGCCCTGATGATCTCCATCGACTGCACGCACCCGGACCTGCTTGATTTCATCAGGCTGAAAACCGATCTGGACAAGGTTACGAAGGCCAATATCTCGATCCGCCTGAATAAAGAATTCATGGATGCCGTCAAGGAGCATAAAAAGTTCCGGCTCCATTTTACGCGGAAGGAGACGGGCCAGGTCATTGAAAATATCGTCGATGCCGCAGAGGTGTTCCATCTGATCGCAGAAACGAACTGGGATTATGCAGAACCGGGAGCTCTTTTCTGGGACCGGATCTGTTCCTGGAACCTGCTTTCCAATACGAAGGAATTCCGCTTTGCCGGTGTCAATCCCTGTGCGGAGGAGCCGCTGCCGGCCGGTGGTTCCTGCCTGCTCGGAAGTCTCAATCTCTCTGCGTTCGTCAAGGATCCCTTCACGTCCGAAGCCTCCTTTGACAGGGAAGAATTCAAACGCTGCGTCCGCCTCGCCGTACGGGCCCTGAACGATGTCCTCGAGGAAGGCCTGCCGCTCCATCCGCTTGCAGAGCAGCGGGAAAGTGTGGCCAAATGGCGCCAGATCGGCCTTGGCATCATGGGGCTCGGTGATATGCTGCTCAAGCTGGGACTCACCTACGGCAGCGAGGAAGCGGTCGATTTCTGCCATGAGATCGGGTCCACGATGGCCGATACGGCCATCGCCGCCTCGGCGCTCCTTGCCAAAGAACGGGGACCCTATGAAATGTGCCATACGGATGAGATCATGGAGACGCCCTATTTCAAAGCCAATGCCTCTGCCGAAACGGCAGCGCTTGTCAAGGCGTACGGGCTCCGCAATTCCCAGCTCCTGACGATCGCCCCGACGGGGACGCTGTCGACCATGCTGGGGATTTCCGGCGGCATCGAACCGATCTACGCCAATTATTATGAGCGCAAGACCGAATCCCTCCATGCAGCCGATGTCTATTACAAGGTCTACACGCCCATCGTGGCCCAGTATATGGCTCAGCACGGCCTTAAGGACGACTCCAAGCTGCCGCCTTATTTCGTGACGGCCATGAACCTGGATTACCGCGCCCGGATCGCCATGCAGGCGGCCTGGCAGCAGCATATCGATGCGTCCATCAGTTCCACGGTCAATGTCCCGAACAGCTTCAGTGTGGAGGATACGGAGAAACTCTATATGCTCGCCTATGACAGCGGCTGCAAGGGCCTGACGATCTTCCGGGACGGCTGCAAGCGGGCCGGGATCCTCACCACCCATGTGGATGACAGTGCGGCCGTGCCCATCGCGGGCGAGGGCCTGGCACGGGGCGAGATCGTCGCCATCGATGATGAGGTCATCGGCAAGAAACGCAAACTGGTGACGGGCTGCGGCAGCCTGCACTGCATGGCTTTCTTCGATCCGGTGACGGGGGCTCTGCTCGAAACGTATCTGAGCAAGGGATCCACAGGCGGCTGCAACAATTTCATGATCGGGCTGTCCCGCATGATTTCCATCAGCGCCCGGGCCGGGATCGATATCTATACGATCTACGATCAGCTCAATTCCTGCGGCAACTGCCCGAGCTATGCCGTGCGGCGCGCTACCCGCGGGGATACGAGCAAGGGCTCCTGCTGTCCCATGGCGGTCGGCAATGCGCTGATCGACATGTATAATGAAGTCCAGGAGGAGCTGAAGGCCAAAAGCGGGGAGAAGGCGCCGGAACCGAAGGTGAAGCCCGTCAGGCCGAAAGCCCGGGACAAAGTCACGGCCGAAAATATCTTCTGCCCCCAGTGCGGTGAACCGCTTGTCTTTGAAGGGGGCTGCAACGTCTGCAAGAACTGCGGCTGGAGTAAGTGCTACTGAGCTGCCGGCAGCCATACCGGACCGGAACTTCCGTCATTTTCGGCTTTTCTGGCTGTTAGCTACTTGACAGATCTCTCGAAATCGGATAAAATAATCAAGCGTTGCGGAAGTAGCTCAGTGGTAGAGCATCACCTTGCCAAGGTGGGGGTCGCGAGTTCGAATCTCGTTTTCCGCTCCAGTTGAATGGATTCCCGCAGGTCCTGCCTGCGGGATTTTTTGTTGTCTAAAAAATCATCCCTTCCGGGTACGCTGCGGAGCTTCGGGGTCCGGGGTACGCTGAAAGGGATGTTTTTTATGAAATGGTCCTGCCGCTGCCCTGACGGGCGCAGAGCAAAATATGGAAGGGATTTTCCCGGCCTGCAGCGGGAGTCCGGACTGACGGAGCGGGGAAGGTCCTTACGGGACCGCTTTTTTTGCCGACTCCAGCCCGTCATCGGGATCATTGTCAAAGGTCAGGGCACCATGCTGGGTCCGCAGCTGCTTTCGGGTCATCCCGTATTCCGGGGAGAGGATGCTGCAGGAAGATGAGGCAAAGGGCGCGTCCTGGATGCCCAGGAGGTCGACCATCATATCGTATGTCAGATCGTTCGTCCAGGGAGAATCCCTGTGCGCCTGCGCAGCGGCATAAAGCTCCGGGCGGCTTGCGATGCTGTCTTCGGACAGGCAGAGCAGCATGGGGATATGGACCATCTGGTAGGTGAATTTATCCGGCTGATGCGTCCGGCCTTCTTCCGGATTTTCACCGTGGTCCGGGATATAGACGAACCCCTTGAAGTGTGGATACTGTCTGGCTCTGGCAAATACTTTTTTCAGGAATGTGTCCACATAGAGGACCGTATCGTCATAGCCGTCGACCAGCCGGCCCTTTCCTTTGTAGACGGCGAATTCTTTCGGGTAGCGGTCGGCATATTTTTCGTGGCCTCCCATGATATGCAGCACGATCAATGCCGGTTTGTCCGGAAGCGGATCGGGCAGATAAGAAAGCAGTTCCCCGTCCGGATAGGTCGTCCGGGTGGAGGAAGAGGACCTGCCGTTGATCCAGGACTGGTGATCGGCGGTGGAAGCCATTTCCGAAACGGGTGTTTCCACAGCACTGAAACGGGACTGGTTGCTGAGCCAGTATGTATCATAACCGGCGGCTCTGGCAATATCGATCAGGGAATAGGCTTCTTCCAGCTTCACCTGATTATACTGGTTCTTTCCGCTGAGGGCATACGTCAGGGCCGGTATGGTCTGGCAGTAGTTGGCATAAGCTTTCCGGAAAATGACCGTGCCCGGCTTGTCCGCCATCGCATCCATCCAGGGAGTGTTTTCCCTTGGATAGCCGTATGTGTGCATATGATCGCGGGAGGCGGTCTCTCCTATGACCAGTACATACGTACCCTTCGCTTCCGGCAGGATGCGCAGGCCGGTCAGTTCCCGGAGACGGGCCAGACGTTCTTTCTGATGCAGGCGGTACGCCTTGTATGAGTCCAGCGATCTGCGGGTGTTCACAATCGTGTTGGCCAAATAGTAGGCGTGCAGCCTGGGCGCGGTCGACCTGATGTTGAGCGCCAGCAGGGACGCTGCGATGAGCAGGGGGACCCATTTATGGGAAACTGCGTTTTGCAGCATCCTGCGGGACAGGAATATTTCCAGAGCAAGAAAGAGCAGCAGCGCGAAGAGGGCAAGGCACCAGAGGGAAAGCGGCTGCTCTTCCAGGAATTCGATGGCTTCTCTGGGATTTGTCTGGCAGACGGCCAGCACCAGATCGGAAGACAGTGCATTGCCGCCACTGATGAAACCATAGCCCAGGCCGATCAGCGGGATGGCTGCAGTGATGCTCATGCCTGCATAGTACAGTACAAGCCACAGTGTCTTCACGGCCCGGGATGCTGCGGAAACTGCTGCAAGTCCCGGGAGTGCAGCCATGCTGAACAGGATGGTGCCCCATTCCATGGCGTCGCTGGCGGCAAATCCGTTATTGCTGAAATCTTTGAGCAAATACACGGAAAGCAGGTGGAGCAGAAGGATAAAAGAAAAATTCAGCAGGTATGATCTGTGGTATTTCCACAGTGCCCACGTAACAGCGAACGCGGCGGCCCCGTAAATCAGGATTTCGTTGAAGAGACGCTGTTCCGCCTGCCCGGTCAGACGAAAAGCGAAAGCTGCGGCAAGGTGGCAGAGCAGTGCGGCAAAGGTGTAAAGATACGTGCGGCAGTGGCTGCGAAAGAGAACCATCGTGTGAACATCCTTCCTGGATCGTGTGGAATAATAAATTGCGATCTTTATATCAGTATAAGACAAAGGCGGAGGCGATTTCAAATCGCTCCCGCCTGCCGGGGATCCCGACGGCCTGCGGCGTTCCTGTGCCGGAGCCGCATGACCGGTCAGAGGTCTCTTGCGCAAGGCAGCAGAAACCCGGCAGGGACCGGGCTTTGATTTATGGCTCCTTAACACCGTGTCGGGGTTTTGTTCCCCTTTTGCCTTGTAGAATCAGGGCATTCATTGTATGATGGAGAAAGAATATTTCTGGGGGATACGGCGATGGATGAAATCACAATCGTATTGGCATCTGATGACAATTATGCACAGCACACGGCAGTGGCCGCTGTTTCCATGCTGCTGAACCACAAAGACAGCCGCACGCTCCATTTTTATGTCCTGGACGATGGGATCTCGGCGCTGAAGGAATCGGATATCGCAGCGACGGTCACTGCCCGGAAGGGTATCGTGACCTTTCTTCCCGTAAAGCAGCTGGAAGTGAAGGCGTATACGAGCGGGCACGTCCGCCGTGCGGCATATCTGCGCCTTTTGATCCCGCAGCTGCTGCCGGAATCCGTGACAAAGGTGCTTTATTTCGATACGGATCTTGTCGTGCTCGATGATGTCAGCGCACTGTGGGATTACCCGCTCGAAGGGAACCCTGTGGGCGCTGTCCGGGATTTCGGCATCATGGCTTCGGCCCGGATGCGCCGTCAGAAAAAAGAGACGCTGGGGCTTGCTGAAGGGAGTCCTTACTTCAATTCCGGGGTCATGGTGATGGATCTTGCCGCGTGGCGGAAGGAGGAAGCTTCGGCAAGGGTCATCGCAGCCGTGACATCCCATGACTACCGCCATCATGATCAGGACGGGCTGAACCAGGTCTTCATGGGCCGGTGGGCTTCGCTTCCCCTGCGCTGGAACGTGATCCCGCCCGTGTTCAGCCTGCCCGCCAAGGTACTCCGGGACAGCCGGATGCGGCTGGAAGCCGTGACGGCCCTGAAAGCGCCGGCCGTCATCCACTGGGCAGGACGCTACAAACCCTGGGAGTTCAAACGTTCCCGGAGTTTCAATGACTCTTATTACCGCTATCTGGCAGAGACCGCCTTTGCCGGAGCGCCCATGCCGCAGCCGGGGGATATGAAGGGGAAGTCCCTGCTGCGGCAGGAAGTGCGGCTGGGACTTGCCCGTTTCTGGAGCCGTCTGCTGGGGAGCCGGGCGGAGTCGGGGAAGGAATAGACTGCAGAATGTTGCAAAAGAGAGGGAATCTGAATGGGGAAACAGATCGAGGAGAAGACGCAGATTAAACTTGTACGGATGCTGGCAGCTGCAGCCACACTGATGGTTTGCCTGACCCGGATTTCCATGGCTGCTGGAGAAGTCATGAACGGGATCATCCTGCTGCTCGGACTGGTGCTGTGGCACCGCTGCCGGCGGGATATCGTCCTGGAACCGGAAATAAAAGGGTATGTGAGGGCATACCTGATCTTTGTGCTGACCACACTGCCTTCTGTCCTGTTTGGCGGAAGCCTCGCCAAAGGCATCCATGAATTTTTGCAGATGTGGATATGGCGGTATGTGGTGTTCCTGCCCGTCGTCAGCTTCATCCGGAAAAAAGAAATGCTCTGGAAGATGCTCACGGCCTATACGGTCCTGTTCAGCGTGGACTGCCTGCTCACGCTGGTGCAGGTCGTCCTGAAACTGGGGAACAACGACCGGGGCTGGGGCCTCGGCGGCAGTCAGCTGGGCATTGCGAGCATCATCTGCATGATGCTGCCCCTGTGTGTGATCTTCCTCCTGGATGAAGGATTCCCGCCGCTCCTCAAAAAAGCGGCAGCACTGGATTTTGCCGCAATCTGGGTGGCCCTGTTCTGCAACCAGAGCCGGGGTTCCTGGCTGAACACGATCCTCATGCTGCCCGCACTGGCGGCTGCCTATTTCAAGAGAAAAAAGCAGGTCATTGCCGTCGTCCTGGTGTTTTTCGCCGTTTCGGCCGGTGTCCTGGCAGCGAAGCCGGGACTGAGGGCCCGTTTCCTTTCCATCGGCGAGACCGTGGAAGGCAGGGAGCATGCCAACCGTTTTTCCGGCTGGATTTCCTGCATCCATATGGTGGAGGACCATCCTGTCTGCGGGATCGGACTGGGACGCTGGCATGATTTTTACCGTTCTCAGTACCGGCTCCCCACGGATACGGAAGCCCTGAACCATGCACACAACAATTATTTCCATCTCGCGGCGGAAACGGGGCTCCTCGGGTTCCTGGGGCTGTGTTATTTTACCCTGTATTATGTGGTCACTTCTTTCCGCGGCTGGCTGCGGGACCGGAATCCGTATGATCTGATGCTTCTGTGCTGTTTCCTCGGGTATGTCGTCATCTTCGGGCAGGTCGAATATACGCTCGACCTGACGAGCGGCGTCCGGATCTTCTGGTTCCTCAGTGCCGTCAGCCTGGCCCTGAAGATGACGGTCCGCCGGGAAAAGCAGGATGGAATTGAATCCTCGCAGAAAAAAATTGTATAATTAAAGAACAGCATCGAAACAGTGGTCTCCAGGCATCGTCCGCGGGACCGCTGTTTTATACAGGACTGGGAAGGATGGGCTCCGGATCTTCTGTGCCGCCTCTTTCCTGCCCGTCCGTTGGCGAAAGGAACAGGTCAGATGAAAATCTTCCTAGACGGCATCATGCATCTGGGGGACATCCTGATGACGGCATCGGTTTTCCCCGTGCTGCGTCAGCATTTTCCCGGTGCCGAGATCCATTATCTTGTGCAGGCTCCGCTGGCTCCGGCTGCGGCGCTCCTTGAAGGTGTGGACCGTGTCATCCCGTATGCGTACAAAAGCGGCGGGGGCAGCCTGGATGTATACCGCTTCGGCCGGAAACTTGCCCGGGAAGGCTACAGCCTGGGAATTTCCCTGGATCCCCGGGAACGGGTGACGCTGATGAAATGGTTCGCCCGGATCCCCGTGCGCATCAGCATGGAACGGGCGCTTGGCTGGGAACTGGGATGGGAAAGATATTTCTATACCCATGACCTGAAGTTCCGGGATCCCTGGGATTACCGGGAGCACCGTGTCGGTGAAAGCTTCCAGCGGCTGCTGCGGGATTATCTGGGGGATCCGGATACGGCTTTCGTCCCGCCGGCCATCCGGCCTTCCACGGCCGCGGAAAAAGAAGCCGCAGCGGCTCTCCTTGCCGGGATCAGGGCATACCGACGGAAAATCGCTTTCTGTGTCGAGACCACTACGCGGACCAAGGACTGGCCGACGGGCAAATTCGCAGCCACGGCGGACTGGCTCGCCGAAACATATGGGGCAGCCATCGTCATGACGGGAACGGCGGACCATGAAGGGCGGATCGCTGAAATCATCCGGCAGATGAAGCATCCCGAGGCGGTCCTCGATGCGGCCGGCAGGACGTCCCTGCCGGTCCTGGCTGCCCTGCTGCGGCAGATGGATCTCCTGCTGACGCTCGATACGGGGACGGCCCATATCGCAGCGGTGGCAGGCTGTCCGGTCGTGACCATCTTTACGCATAATTCGCCGGAAATCTACCGCGCGGCGGCGCCTGTCAGCCGGGCCGTGAGCGGCCATGTCCCCTGTTCGGGCAAACATGTCTGCATGGGACCGTCGCGCTGCGTCAAGCGGGATTGTGTGGACTGCATCAGTACGGATATGGTGGAAAAAGAGATTTCCTTTGTGCTGGATCGGAGCAAGTGATGAAAACATTTGAAGAAGGATATTTTGTGCCGGAACGCTTCCTTGAGGACTGTCAGGAGTATGATTTCCGGCAGCCCGGGGATGCGCGTCCTGTGAGGCACGTCGCTTACAATATCAATGATGCCTATTTCCGGATCATGGGGGCTTCCCTTGTCTCGGTCCTTGAAAACAACCGGGACATGAGTCCTGTCTTCCATATCTTTACGGACGGGTACAGTGCGGAAAACAGCCGGAAAGTACAGACCCTGGCGGAGCAGTATCACTGCTGCTGCCGGCTGTACCGCCTCCGGATGGAACCATTCCAGGATTTCCATGTTAAAGTGGAACGTTTTTCCCGCATTACGTACGGAAGGACCGTGATGCCGCTCCTTCTGGCAAAGGAGACGGACCGCTTCCTGTATCTGGACGCGGACACGATGGTCATACGGTCCCTCGCTCCCTTATGGGAAATGGACCTTACGGGATATGCCATGGGCGCTGTCTCGGAACGGATGCCCGATGCCAAACGGCGCGGAGATTATCTGAAGCTGCAGAACGGCCGCTATTTCAATGACGGCATCATGATCGTGGATATCCCGGAATGGCAGAAGCAGCGGATCACAGAAAAAGCATTTTCCCTCCAGAAAGAACCGAAATCCCGCTTCCTGGGGCAGAGCCAGGACGTCCTCAATATCGTGTTCGACGGCAGCAATCTTTTCCTGCCCCCCGTCTACAATGAATTCGGCGGCGGGGAGGATGATGCGGGGGACGGCGCCATCATCCACTGGACCGGGAGAAGGAAACCCTGGCAGATGGTGCTTTCGGACTTTGACGCGCAGTGGCGCACGTACAACCGGATCTCACCCTGGGAAACGATCACCAATATCGAGCCGGTGGCGCGGCCGGAAAACTATCACGATTTCAAGCAGTGGGCCAAATACCGGAAAAAAGACAGTGCCGCGGACTATCTGAAGGGGATGGCCCTGTACGCATGGCTGAAGATGCAGTACAAACTGTTCCGTTGAGGAAGAAAGGATACATTGGATGACCACTTATCTTGCAGCAGCCATTCAGATGGATACCGGGGCGGACGTGGCTGTTAACCTTGGAACGGCAGCTTCCCTTATCGCTGAGGCGGCCCGTCACGGGGCAAAGCTTGCCGTGCTGCCGGAAACCATGAATTACCTGGGACGGGATTTTGCCGCAAAGGCCGAAGCGGTACCGGGCGGCAGGACATGCCGCAGGCTTGCGGAGCTTGCCCGGCAGCACCGGATGTGGCTTTGCGGGGGCAGCATCTATGAGCGGAACGCACAGGACAGCGCGCGGCCCTTCAATACGGCTTTTGTCATCAGCCCCGAAGGAGAGTGCACTGCCAGCTACAGCAAACTGCATCCTTTTGATGTCGTCCTGCCGTCCGGCGTCACCAGCCGGGAGACGGATCAAGTCTGCCCGGGGGACCGGATCGTCACGGTGCAGGCGGGAGAAACGGGCAGGCTGGGACTTGCCGTCTGCTATGACATCCGTTTTGGAGAGATGTTCCGGCTGATGGCCCTTGCTGGAGCGCAGCTCTTCGTGATCCCGGCGAATTTCACGGAAGGGACCGGGAAGCTGCACTGGGAAGTGCTGCTGCGGGCAAGAGCCATCGAAAATGAGTGCTATGTCATTGCCGCTGACCAGGTGGGGAAGAAACCCCGTTTTACAGCCTATGGCCATTCCATGATCATCGACCCGCGGGGACGGGTCCTGGCCGAAGCAGGCGGCAGCGAAACGGGCATCATCTATGCGCCCGTCGATCTGGATCTTGTGCAGCGGGTGCGGCACGAAACTTTTACGCTGCCAAACCGCAGGACCGATATTTACCGGCTGGAAGACAGGACGGAAGGAAAATGATCCGCCGCCGTCCCGCGGGCGGTCTTTTTTGGCCACAGGGCCGGAAGGGCAGCGGAAGCTGCAGCATCTGCCAGCCCCGGCAGCCTGCAGCAGAATGGAACAAGAGGAGTATGTGAAAGTTATGACAACAGAGGAACTTGCAAAGAAACGCATCCTGATCACCGGCGCGGCCGGCTTCATCGGATATCATCTGGCCAAGAGGCTGCTGGCCTGCGGAGGCAGGGTCCACGGTCTCGACAATCTGAATGCCTACTATGATGTAAAGCTCAAAAGAGACCGTCTGGCACAGCTGGAGCTCTATCCGGATTTTTCTTTTACGGAAGGCGACCTGAGTGTGGGGGAAACTGTGGAAGACGTGTTCCGGACCTTCCGGCCGGATATCGTGGTGAACCTGGCGGCCCAGGCCGGTGTCCGCTACAGCATCGACCATCCGCGGGAATATATCGATTCCAACATCATCGGCTTCTTCAATATCCTGGAAGCGTGCCGCCACTATCACCCGGAGCATCTGGTGTATGCCTCCAGCTCTTCCGTGTACGGCAACCAGCAGAAGACGCCTTTTTCCACGACGGATCCTGTGGATCATCCCATCAGCCTGTATGCGGCGACGAAGAAATCCGATGAACTGATGGCTTATACGTACAGCCATCTCTACGGGATCCCGGCGACGGGCCTGCGGTTCTTTACGGTTTACGGTCCTTTTGGCCGGCCGGATATGGCTTATTTCAAGTTCGCCCTCAAGATCATGAAGGATGAGCCCATCATGATCTACAACCATGGCGACATGTACCGGGATTTCACTTATGTGGACGATATCGTGACGGGCATCGTCAGCCTCCTGGACCATCCACCCGTAAAGGATGGACAGGGCGCTGCCTATAAACTTTATAATATCGGCAACAACAAGCCGGAAAGACTCATGACCTTCATCGAGACCCTGGAGGGCGTGCTGGGGAAGGAAGCCCGCAAGGAATACCTGCCCATGCAGCCCGGGGACGTGTACCAGACCTACGCGGATACAAGCGAACTGGAAAAGGACTTCGGTTTCAAGCCTGCGACTCCGATCCGGAAGGGCCTGGAGAAATTTGCCCGCTGGTTCCGGGCTTATTACGGATACTGAGGCGGCAGGCTCCCGGCAGGAGCGCGGTGACACAGAAAGAGAGCGGGGATGCGGAAAATTTCCACATCCCCGCTCTTCCTGTCAGGGTGCTCAGTCCACTTTTACTGTCACAGTCCGGGCTTTGCGTTTTGCCTCATGGCGGTCCCACAGTTCCTGCATGCAGGCGACAAGGGGCCAGCCGAGCCGGCGGTGGCAGGCAATGCAGGCTGCACAGTGTCCGTGACGGGGACAGTCCTGCGTGCAGGGGCAGTCCTGCGCGATTTCTGCTGATCCGTTCATCGTGGGGTCTCCTTTTTTAGTTTTTCCTGCAGATATTCCAGGAGGACGGCGGCATTGTTTTCTTTTTCGTCCCTGCGGGCATAGAGGAGGACCAGCGGCCCTTCCTGCAGCCACTGCGAGACCTGTGCCACAAAGGGCCCTGCCGCCGGGTTCGTTTCAAGCTCCCCGCGGTAGCGGCTCCGGAAGCCTGCAAAATCAGAGGGATTTTCTTTGTACCATTTGTGCAGGGCCTGGGAGGGGGCGATTTCTTTGGCCCACCCATCCACAGCATCTTTGCGGATCCCCCGCGGCCAGAGCCTGTCGACGAGGACCCTTCTTTCCCCGTCCGCTCCGGCTGCGGCGTAGATCCGCCGGATGGTCAGGGCGTTCATGCGTCTTCCTTTTCGATAGCGCCCACGGGGCAGCCTTCGAGTGCGGCCTGGGCACTGGCTTCTTCGCCGGCAGGGACGCTTTCGGCAGCGGCAGCCTTGCCGTCCGGACCCATCGTGAAGACCGCGGGACAGGTCATGGTGCAGAGAGTGCAGCCGATGCAGTTTTCGTTCACATGATACTTCATATCGATCAGCTCCTTTTCATCCTGATGGCGGAGGCTTTCCTTCCTTCGCCTTTCTGACCTTATCGTAGCAGAATGGGACGGAAAAATATGTTGTTAAAACAACAACGGAGCAGGGACGGACAGGATGCTGCCTCCGGCCTGAGTTGACTCCGGGCGGCCTGCGCGGGTAAAATAAAAAATCACACTGTGATTATCATTTCTGAGGGGGAATCGTTATGCCAGTCGGGGTAGTGACCAATGTCATCGCCGTGATCCTGGGAGGGATCCTGGGAAATTTCCTGGGACCGCGCCTGTCCGAAAATTTCAAGGAAAACCTGAACACCGTGTTTGGCGCCTGTGCCATGCTGATGGGGGTCGTTTCCATCGTCCAGATCAGAAACCTGCCGCCGGTGGTGTTCGCTACCATAGCCGGGACCATCGTCGGTCTGGGCATCCGCCTGGGAGAGCGGATCGTGCAGGCTTCGCGGAATCTGGAAAAGGCCATCAGCCGCCGGCTTCCCGCAGCTGCCGGGGACGGCCGGATCCCCCGGGAGGAATATGAGAGCCGGCTCATTACCATCATTGTCCTCTTCTGTGCCAGCGGAACCGGGATTTACGGCAGTATGGTGTCCGGCATGGCCGGGGATCAGAGCATCCTGATCGCCAAGTCGATCATGGATCTGCCGACGGCCACGCTGTTTGCCTGTGAACTGGGCATCATCGTCAGCTTCATCGCCCTGCCCCAGCTGGTGATCTTCCTGGCCCTGTTCTTCCTGGCCCATGCGCTCCTGCCTTTCTGCACACCTCAGATGATCGGCGATTTCAAGGCCTGCGGCGGGGTCCTGCTGCTGGCGACCGGCTTCCGGATGCTGCAGGTGAAAAATTTCCCCATTGCCGATATGATCCCCGCCATGGCGCTTGTCATGCCCCTGTCGGCACTCTGGACGGCTGTGATCGTACCGCTCTTGTAAAAAGACAAAGGGGACCGCCGCAGGCAGCGGCAGTCCCCGGATGTGAACGGGAATATGTGTGATTGTGTTTGAGATGAATGGTGCTGAAACTACGGGCCTGAGTTACTTCCAGTAATCGAGGTGGCTGTCATCCAGCCCGATGTCCCTTGCCTTGAAGACAGGCTTTTTCCCTGCGGCAAGCTGACGGCCGTAATCCTTCATGACGGCAATGGCCGTATTGGAGAGGCACATGATGGACGGCAGGACTTGCTGGGCTGCCGTATTGGCTTCCTGCAGGATTACAGTTCATTCGCTGCGGTTCAAGGCATTTCTTCATACGAACAGAGCGTTGAAGAATGATTGTTAAAGATGTGATCCTGCTGGGGGAGAAAATCCGCACAAGCTGGAAACAGTAAGAATTTGAACAGTTGAGTGATAGATTATACAAGCTCGTTGCACATTATATACATTAGTGATAAAATTAATGGGGTTTTATTTATTCATCCATTAAGCAAATACAATATAAAGAAGGAGGGTAGGAATTTTTTGCGCGGATTATTTGTGCTGGCTGATTGTCTTACTAATGGATGAGCGTTATTCGGGAAAGATTCTTTTAACGGTTTTTGTACGATTGTGTCTGTTTTGTCATTGAAATCTCCAAACAGGAGCAGAATCTGAGGGATTTGCTGTCTTTGTCTTCGTCCATCTGCTCTGGAATCCGTGCTGCTTACAACACGGAACTTTTCTGACAATTCAGGAAGATGCAGCAAGGGGAGGAACAAGTCATGGCTGTTATTAATGATGTCATCAATGCCATTAGTAGTTTTATGTACAGTAAATTGCTGATTTTTATTTTGCTTGGCGGCGGTCTGTATTTTACTCTGGCGACTAAATTTGTCCAGATCCGCCTCTTTGGCGATTCTCTTCGGGTTGTTATGGAAAAGCCGGAGAAAGCCGGCGGGGTATCGTCGTTCCAGGCTCTTATGGTGTCCACTGCTTCCCGTGTGGGGACGGGTAATATCGTCGGTGTGGCAACAGCTATTTGCCTGGGTGGTTATGGAGCTGTATTCTGGATGTGGGTCATTGCTTTTATTGGCGGAGGATCTGCTTTTATTGAAAGCACCCTTGCCCAGATTTATAAAAAACGCTATCCTGACGGCGGCAGCTACGGCGGTCCTGCCTATTATATCGAGCAGGGTCTCCATAGTCCACTGGTGGCTACATTATTTGCTGTCAGTATGCTCTTTACGTATGCAGGCGGTTTCAATATGCTGGCCTCTTATAACCTGCAGTCGACCTTCAGTGTTTACAGCTTTTATGATCCTGTGACGAGTCCGATTGTGCTTGGGGCCATCCTTGCTGTCACTGTGGGATATTGCCTTATGGGCGGCGGCAAACGTATCGTGGCTGCCACTTCTGCGCTTGTACCGGTCATGGGTTGCCTTTATGTCCTCGTAGCACTTTATATTACATTTACACATCTTTCTGTGCTTCCGAGTGTCATTGGCAAAATCATGGCAGATGCTTTTGATTTTCATGCAATTTTTGCCGGATTTTCCGGTTCATGCTTAATGTATGGTATTAAACGCGGCCTGTTTTCCAATGAGGCTGGCGTTGGTTCCGCACCTAACGCTGCTGCTGCTGCTGATGTAAGCCATCCTGTAAAACAGGGACTTGTGCAGATGCTCTCCGTGTTTATCGATACCCTTTTGCTTTGCACCTGTACGGCTATGATGTGCCTCTGCTCCGGTATCGTGCCGGATCCTAAGATGGCCGGTGCTCCTTATGTCCAGGCTTCGCTTCAGGCTTCTTTGGGAATGGCAGGACCCATCTTCATTACTGTATCCATGGTGCTCTTTGCCTTTACAACACTTCTGGGGAATTTCTATTATGTAGATAACCTGCTGATTTATCTGCTGAAAAGGATCCCCTCTAAAAAATTCATGTTCCGTTTCCGTATTTGTGCTTCTTTGATCATTTTTGTTGGCGCGGTCCTGAGTCTTGACCTTGTGTGGAATCTTGCGGACGTTCTGATGGGCGTCATGGCCATCATCAATATTCCTTCCATCCTTTTGATGCATAAGAGTTCCATCAAGTGCCTGGATGACTACTGCGCACAGAAGAAAGCCGGGAAGAATCCTGTTTTCAAGGCTTCGACCATAGGTTTGGAAAACAAAGTGGATTTCTGGAATTGACGGGATCATATCCTGCAGCATACAGCAGCCCCGCAAGGATTTTCATTGCCGGGGCTGCTGGTTTTTCGATTAAGTGAAAGGAAGATAATGAGATGTATCCTCTCATGACAATCAATCTGCCGCATTTAAAGCAAAATGTTCGTGTACTGAGAGACTTGTGTGCTTCTCACCATATTGAAATCACTGCGGTTACAAAAGTGTTCGGAGCTGACCCGAAAATCGCGAAGGTATTGACGGATGGCGGAATCCGCATCCTCTGCGATTCCAGGACAGCGAATCTCAAACGGTTGGAAGGTCTTTCTGCTGAAAAATGGCTCATAAGACCGCCCATGCTTTCTGAAGTCCCGGATTTAGTCAGATATGCTGATGCTTCGCTCAATTCAGAGATTTCTGTGATCCGGGCCATTAATGAAGAAGCCGGGCGGCAGGGTCGCAGGCATAAGATTATCCTGATGGCGGATCTGGGAGATATCCGCGAAGGGTATGTGGACTACGATGAACTTGTCGCAGTTTCCCGGGAAGTTGAAAAACTGCCTCATGTAGATATGTATGGCGTTGGTGTCAATCTGACCTGCTTCTCTTTCATTCAGTACGATACGGAAAAACTGAATGAGCTTGTGTCGATTAGAAAACGGGTCGCAGCTGCGACAGGACATGAAATTCCCGTTATCAGCGGCGGCAATTCCGCTGCAATTTATTTAATGATGCATAATGGCATTCCAGAAGGTGTGAATACGCTGCGCTTGGGGGAATCTGTCCTGTTTGGCAAGGAAAGAGCGAAATATACGTTTTTGCCGGGAACTTACCATGATGTCTTTATGCTGGAATGCGAGATTGTGGAATTGAAATACAAGCCTTCTCTGCCATGGGGGACTGTAGGAGTGGATTCTTATGGGCGAAGGCCGGAGTTCGTGGACAGGGGTCCCCATCGGCTCAAGGCTATCTGTGCCCTTGGCAAGCAAGATTTCGATTTAGAGACGACAACTCCCGTCGATCCCCGGATATATCTTTTGGGTTCCAGTTCGGACCATCTTATGGTTGATGTTACTGATAGCGAACGACAGTACCATGTGGGAGATAAAATTTTACTGCGTCTTGGATATTTTTCAACAATGAGAGCTTTTACATCCCGATATGTAACGAAACAGTATATTGAAATTCCTTCGGAGAAGGAGTAAACGGGTAAGGTTTTTTTACAGTTTCCTGCCGTTTCGTATTTTTGGGATGTCTTATAATGATTGCGTTATCAGACCTTTTGTGCTATGCTATATGGGCGGTTTTTTAAGCAATTACAGATGGCCTGTTAAGCGAGATAAAAAAATGGCTGACAGCCTGTGAGGAGGATTTTTTTAATGAGCGTGTCTGTAGAAAGAAACGGAAATGAAGCGACCCTGAAGATTTCCCTGACTGTGGAGGAAGTTGCGAAGGGATTTGAAAAGGCAGTCGCCAGAGTCAATAAGCAAGTGACCATCCCTGGCTTCAGAAAGGGCAAGGCTCCCCGCCGCATCCTGGAGACCCATGTGGGCAAGGATGCCATCAAGGAGGAAGCTTTCCAGATCCTGGCCAATGGCGAATATAGAAAGGCAATCGACGAAAACAAGCTGATCCCTGTGGCAGATCCTGAACTGAAGGAAAACAAGTTCGAAGAAGGACAGCCCATGGAAGTCACGCTGCTCGTGACCCTGCGTCCGGAACCGGAACTGGGTGAGTACAAGGGCCTTGACGTAAAGAAAGAAGTCAGGGAAATCACTGATGCCGATGTGGACAATGCTGTGGAAGCACTGCAGAAGCGCGCTGCCAAGCTGGTCGCTGCTCCGGATGACAAGAAGCTGGAAAAAGGCGATATGGCCACGATCGATTTCAAGGGCTTTATCGATGACAAGCCTTTTGAAGGCGGCGAAGGCAAGGGCTATCCTCTGGAAATCGGCAGCGGAGCTTTCATCCCCGGCTTCGAAGATCAGCTGATCGGCGCCGGCAAGGGTGAATCCAGAGAAGTCAAAGTGACGTTCCCGGAAGATTATTCTTCCAAGGAAGTCGCAGGCAAGGAAGCTCTCTTCAAAGTCGACGTAAAGGATATCAAGGTCCGGGAGATCCCCGAAGTGACGGATGAACTGATCGCCGCCAACTCCGATTCCAAGACGGTGGCCGAATTCCGTGAAAAGACGGCTGAACGCATGAAGAAGGCGGAAGCTGACAGCGCGGAACAGAAGTACAGACGGGACCTGATCAACAAGGCTGTCGAGAACGCCAAGTTCGAAGTGCCCCAGGTCATGGTGGATGAAAGAGCCAACCAGATGGTGGACGAGATGGCCATGAATCTCGAAGCGCACCGGATGAGCCTGCCGATGTACCTGCAGTATCTGGGCAAGGATATCAAGACCTACCGCGATGAACAGAAGCCCGTAGCACTGGAGAACATCAAGACCGATCTCGTGCTCGAAGCCATCGCCGAGAAGGAAGGCATCAAAGTTACGGAGGAAGAAGCCGTGGCTGAGATGCAGCAGATCGCGGACGCTCAGGGTGCCACTCTGAAGCAGGTCCGGAAAATCATCAAAGACAACAACTCCGTATCCATCCTTATTGGAAATATTGCGCGCCGCAAGGCTGCACAGGTCATTTTCGACAATGCCAAGGGTGCTGAGAAGAAAGAGGAAGCAAAGGCTGAATAGGCCTGGCGCAAGAGATTATACGGCAGGAGGTGGACAGCGTGAGCTATGTCCCCATTGTAGTAGAGCAGACCAGCAAAGGCGAGCGGAGCTATGACATCTATTCACGGCTCCTGAAGGACCGCATCATCTTCGTGACCGGAGAGATCGAAGATCAGATGGCCGACCTGATCATCGCCCAGCTGCTGTTCCTGGAATCAGAAGATCCGGACAAGGACATCCATCTCTATATCAACAGCCCCGGCGGCAGTGTCAGTGCCGGGCTGGCTATTTACGATACCATGCAGTATATCCGGCCGGACGTGTCCACCATCTGTGTGGGCATGGCCGCCTCCATGGCATCGGTCCTGCTTGCAGCAGGCAGCAGGGGCAAGCGCTTTGCCCTGCCTCATTCCCGCGTGATGATCCATCAGCCGTTGGGCGGGGCCCAGGGACAGGCGTCAGATATCGAGATCCATGCCCGGGAAATCCTGCGCATCCGGGAAGAGATGAATCAGATCCTGGCCCGGCATACGGGTCAGAGTCCGGAAAAAATACAGGCGGATACGGAGCGGGATCATTTCATGACCGCCGCGGAAGCGAAGGCCTATGGCCTCGTGGACGAGGTCGTCCTCCCCGCCCTTGACCGCTGAGCCCGGGGTAAGGCAACAACCGTCCTGCCCCGACCGATAGGAGGGGTGTCAGATGGCATTCGATGATCATCAAGGAGGCCCTCATGATCAGGACTATACCTGTTCCTTCTGCGGCAAGAAGCAGAGCCAGGTAAAGAAACTGATCGCCGGCCATAATGTCTTCATTTGTGATGAATGTGTGGCCCTGTGCAATGAAATGCTTGCGCAGGAGCTGCAGAAACCGGCGGGCGGAATGATCATGGATCTTCCCAAGCCGAAAGAAATCAAAAAAATCCTGGATGAATACGTCATCGGGCAGGAAGAAGCAAAGATCACCCTGTCCGTGGCAGTATACAACCACTATAAACGGATCAATTACGAACAGCAGGCGCATCATCAGGATGACGTGGAACTGCAGAAGTCGAACATCCTGATGCTCGGGCCCACGGGCAGCGGCAAGACCCTGCTCGCCCAGACCCTGGCCAAAATCCTGAAGGTTCCTTTTGCCATTGCCGATGCGACGTCCCTGACAGAAGCAGGGTATGTCGGCGAGGATGTGGAAAATATCCTGCTGCGGCTGATCCAGAATGCAGATTACGATATTGCCGCGGCCGAGCGCGGCATCGTATATATCGATGAAATCGACAAGATTTCCCGGAAATCGGAAAATCCTTCCATTACCCGCGATGTGTCAGGTGAAGGCGTGCAGCAGGCACTGCTGAAGATCCTGGAAGGTACCGTGGCGAATGTGCCGCCCCAGGGCGGGCGGAAGCATCCGCATCAGGAACTCATCCAGATCGATACGACCAATATCCTGTTCATCTGCGGCGGTGCCTTTGCCGGGCTGGAAAATGTCATCAATGCTCGTACGGGGAAGAAGAGCATGGGCTTTGGCGCGGACATCATCACGGAAAAGCAGAAACAGTCCATCAATCCGTTCAAACAGGCTCTGCCTGAGGATTTCGTGAAGTATGGACTGATCCCTGAATTCGTGGGACGTCTGCCCGTGGTCGTGACACTGGACCAGCTGGATGAAAAGGCACTGATCCGGATCCTGACCGAACCGAAGAACGCACTGACCAGGCAGTATGAGTCCTTCCTGGCCATGGATCATGTGGAACTGGATTTCGAACAGGGCGCCCTGCAGGCGATCGCCCATGAGGCCCTGGCGAGGAACGCCGGTGCCAGAGGGCTGCGTGCCATCATCGAGAATATCATGAAGCACGTCATGTACGAGGTCCCGTCCCGGGAAGATGTGGCAAAATGCATCGTGACGGCTGATGTGGTGAACAACCACAAAGAACCGAAACTGGTGTTGAAAGAACAAAAACAATCGGACGAACGCAAGAAGGCATAGAGAAAAGGAAAAGGGGATTCCCCTTTTCCCTTTTTCTCTATTTGATTGGATGGTGATAACAATGTTAGACGAATCAACCGTGAGATTACCGCTGCTGCCTCTGCGCGGCATCATCGTGTTCCCCGGCATGATCATCAATCTGGACGTGGGACGTGACCGCTCCATCAAAGCAGTGGAAACGGCCATGGCTTCCACCAAGCGCATCCTGCTGGTCTCCCAGAAGAGCGCTGAGGAAGCGGAACCTACGGCCCGGAGCCTCTATCCTTTCGGTGTGGTGGCAGAGCTCAAGCAGATGCTCAAGATGCCGAACGGGGCCATGAGGATCCTGGTGGAAGGTCTGAGCCGCGCGGAGATCATTTCGGTGATCGATGAAGTGGGGATGCCCTTTGAAGCCCATGCGGAGATCCATGAGGATCAGAACGACGGCGGCAACGAAGTAGAGGCCCTGAAGCGGATGCTGGTGGAAACTTTTGAACAGTGGGTCCTGGCCAGCAAAAAAGTGAATTCAGAAGTCATGCTGACCTTTAAGGATCAGCCTGATCCGGGCCGGATCGCCGACATGATCGCAGGCTATCTGACCATTGACATCAGTGACAAGGAAAAACTCCTGGAAGCTGTCAATGTCAAGGACCGTCTCAAGATGCTGTACAATTTCCTGTGCAAGGAACTGGAGATCGTCAAGATCGAGAAGAATATCTCTCAGGAAGTCCGCAAGCAGATCGAGCAGAACCAGCGCGAATACTATCTGCGTGAGCAGATGAAGGCCATCAGCAAGGAACTGAACGAGGGCGATGAGAAACAGTCCGAAGTGGACGAATATCAGGCGAAGATGAAGCAGCTCAAGCTGCCGGAAAACGTCAAAAAGATCCTCGACAAGGAACTGGACCGCCTGCTCAAGATGCCGCCGATGATGGCGGAAAGCGCTGTCATCCGGAATTACCTGGATACGGTCCTGGCCCTGCCGTGGGGAAAGATGACCGAGGACAATTATGACATCAAGAAGGCTGCCGCGATCCTGGACAAGGATCATTACGGCCTGAAAAAGGTCAAGGAACGGATCCTGGACTACCTGGCGGTGCGGGCACTCACCCGGAGCAACCGGGGGCCCATCATCTGTCTGGTGGGACCTCCCGGTGTCGGCAAGACGAGCCTGGCCCAGAGTATCGCCCGGGCGATCAACCGCAAGTTCACGCGGGTTTCCCTGGGCGGGATCAGGGATGAGGCTGAGATCCGCGGCCACCGCCGTACGTATGTCGGCGCCATGCCGGGACGCCTGATCCATGGCATGATCGAATGCGGCACGGACAACCCCGTGTTCCTGCTCGATGAAGTCGATAAAATGGGTGCCGATTTCCGCGGCGATCCGGCTTCCGCCCTGCTGGAAGTGCTGGATCCGGAACAGAACAGCCATTTCAGCGATCACTATATCGAATTCCCGTACGATATGTCCAATGTGTTCTGGATCGTGACTGCCAATACGGTCGACACGATCCCGCCGGCCCTGCTGGACCGTCTGGAAGTCATCCAGCTGGACAGCTACACGGACGAGGAAAAGATCAAGATCGCCCAGCTGCACCTCCTGCCGCGGGAAAGGAAGAACAACGGCCTGACGGCAAAGAACCTGACCCTGGGTCCCAAATGCATCGAGCACATCATCCGTGACTATACACGGGAAGCCGGCGTGCGGAACCTGGAACGGAAGATTGCGACAATCTGCCGCAAGGCAGCGCGCAAGATCGTCGAGGAGCACGTGGAAAAGGTGCCCGTGACGGTCAACCACCTGAAAGATTTCCTGGGACCCGTCATCTATCTGGAAAGCGATATGACGGCAAAGGCCGCTGTGGGCGTATGCACGGGTCTTGCCTGGACCAGTGTGGGCGGTGAGCTCCTCAAGATCGAGGTCGTCGTCTGCGAAGGCAAGGGCAAGCTCGCCCTGACAGGGCAGCTGGGGGATGTCATGAAGGAATCGGCCCAGGCCGCCTTTACCTACATCCGCTCACGGGCCAAGGATCTGGGACTGGAACCGGATTTCAATGAAAAAGTGGATATCCACATCCATGTGCCCGAAGGGGCCATCCCGAAGGATGGACCTTCTGCCGGCATCACGATGGCAACGGCCATGGAATCGGCTCTGACCAAACGGAAAGTCAAGGCGGACCTTGCCATGACGGGTGAAATCACCCTGACGGGTCAGGTGCTGCCCATCGGCGGCCTGAAAGAAAAGGTCCTGGCTGCCGCCCGCTACCATATCAAGACCATCATCCTGCCGAGACAGAACCTGCAGGATCTGGAAGAACTGCCCGACCATGTCAAGGCAGCCATGCAGTTCATCCCGGTGGACCATATGGACCAGGTGACCAAACTGGCGCTGGAGGCATGATCATGGCATCGACACAGTGGGATATCGTCGGAGGGGAATTCGTCACTTCGGCAGTAAAGGCGACGCAGTATCCGAGGGATACGATCGAAGAAGTAGCTTTTATCGGCCGCAGCAATGTCGGTAAATCATCACTCTTGAACTCACTGGCCAGAAGGAAGGGCATGGCACGCGTCAGCAGCGCGCCGGGCAAGACCCAGACCATCAATTTCTATCTTTTCAAAGCCAAGCGCAGTGAGGAAAAAGAGCCGGTCCGGCATTCCTTCTATGCGGTGGATCTGCCCGGATACGGGTTCGCCAGGACTTCCAAAGGGAACCGTGACGAATGGTCCGCCTTTATCTGCAAATACATGGAGAATTCCAGGGATCTGCGGCTGGTCTGCGTCCTCATGGATATCCGGCATGCACCGATGGAAAGCGACATCGACTGCTATCAGTGGCTGCTTTCCCTGGGACTGCCGATCCTGGTGATCCTGACCAAATCGGACAAATTGAGTAAAGGTGCCGTCATCACCCAGACCGCACTCTATAAGAAGACCTTCGGTCTCGATGATGACCATCTGATCACATATACCTCGACGGCGCATACGAACCGGAGAGAGCTGATCCAGCGGATCATGGCTCAGCTTGACAGATAAAATGGAACAGGGATGCTGCGGCTTTGCGCGCGGCAGACAATAAGACGCCCCCGGAGGGCTGGCCAGATGGCTCAGCCTTCCGGGGGCGTCTTTCGATCAGGCAGGCGGACGGACGGGTCGTTTTCGAAGGGAACGCGGGCACTTCTTCAGTTTTCTGCTTCCGCGCGGGGAAGCGTGATCTTCGTGCCTTTTTTTACGGGAATCGCCGGATCCGGGGAGACGTGGACCATGCAGTGCTTGACTTCGGGGAAGTGGCGTTCGATCGTATCGTGGACTTCATCGGCGATGCGATGAGCCTGGAAGAGGGAAAGGTTGCCGTCGGCAACGATGTCGATATCCACATACATCTTGGAGCCGAACATCCGCGTCCGCAGGGAATCGATGCCCGTGACGCCGCACTGGGAGAGGACGAGGGCATGCATATTCTCTTCTTCTTCCTGGCTGCAGGCGTGGTCGACGAGTCTGTCCGAAGCATCGTGGAAGATGGAAAGGGAAGCATGGATGATCATCAGGCAGATGACGACGGAAGCCAGGGGATCCATGATGGCATATCCCATGCGGGCTCCGAAGATGCCGATGAAGGAACCGATGGAAGAAAGCGCATCGGAGCGGTGATGCCACGCATCAGCCCGGAGTGCGCCGGAATTGATCTTGTTGGCGGCCCGGATCGTATACCAGAACATGCCTTCCTTGGTTACGATGGAGACGATGGCTGCAACCATGGCGATCAGGCCGGGCATGGTTTTTTCCCTGTATGTGCCGGTAAGGATGGAATTGACGCCTTCATAGCCGATGCCAAGCCCTGTAAAGAGCAGGATGAACGCCAGGAACAGCGTTGCGATGTATTCCTGCTTTTCATGGCCGTACTGATGGTCTTCATCGGAAGAACGGCTGGACAGCAGCACCCCGAAGATGACGATGATGGTGCTGAAGACATCCGAAGCGGAATGGATGGCATCGGAGATCATGGCACTGGAATGGCCAAAGATGCCGGCGACGAATTTCCCCACGCTGAGCACTAGGTTGATCAGGATGCTTACATAGGATACCCGCATGGCCAGGCTGCTGTCACCGCGGGGACGGTTGTTATTGTTGTTCATGACTGGTTCCCACCTTTTTTGATATAAAAAATGACACCCATGGAAGATTGGTCCCACAGGTGTCATCCTGTTGCCTTTTCGGCCCGGTTCCTTACGGAACCTGCTGCAAAACTTTCCCTCATGATAAGGCAGCCGCAGGCCGTTGTCAAGGGGAGCAGGTGAGCCGATGCTAACCTGCCGGTGCGCTTCGGCAGTCTGTTCCTGCGCCCGTATCCCGGCACTGCTCGAGCGGGCGGGATCCCGCGGCAGGATCCTGCATCCCCGGCCTCATTCCCTGCCGGAAGCCGCCGGAGTGCAGGAATGGAATGAATTTAACGGATTAGGATGTCCTTACTGATTTTGCCGCAGTCCGCCCTTTTTTTCTGGCAGGAACACGTTCCATCGTGTACAATAAGACCAGATACAAGGAGAAGGATATATGGAAGAAAAAGCAAAACAACTGGAACATTGGCAGAAACTCTGGCCGGATCAGTGTCAGCGGATCGACCGCAGTCTTCCGATCTGGGAAGCGGCTGTGCTGCTCCCTCTGCGGTATGGCCCCGAAGGATGGGAAATCCTTTTTGAGGTGCGTGCCTCCGACATGGGCTGGCAGCCCGGGGACATCTGCTTTCCCGGCGGGCACCGGGAAGACGGTGATGCCAGCCTGGAAGAGACGGCACGCCGGGAAACAGAAGAAGAACTGGGAATCGCTCCGGAACAGATCAGGGTCCTGGGCCCGCTGGAATATTTTTATGCGCCCATGGGCCCCGTCATCTATCCCTTTGCCGGCATCCTTTCGTATGACGGACCCTTGTCCGTCGACCGGTCAGAAGTCGCCGAAGTGTTTTCGGTCCCCCTGGAGGCCCTGCGCGGCGAGAAGCCCCTCGTGGCCAGTACGGCAGTGGGGACGCAGCGGGAAGGCCTGTTCCCGCTGCCCGGCGCGGCATCACCTGACGGCAGCTGGCGCAAACTGTTTTCGTACGACATTTATTTCTATCCGTACCAGGGGCGGATGATCTGGGGCATCACGGCGCGGATCCTCCACAATTTTTTGAAGCGCCTGGAAGCCTATGGTTTTTGACTGGAAGAGAAGAGTTCTCCGCGGGGGGCTCTTTTTTTTCGGAACGGTCCGGCGGAAAGCGGAGTGCCGGGGATCTGCCTGCCTCGCTGACGTAGGGAGTCAGGAAGATACAGACTTCCGTGCGGGCTTTGCTGCGGGAACGGAATTTGAAGAGTTCGCCCAGCAGGGGCAGCTTGCACAGCAGGGGAACCGCTTCGAACCGCTGCTGCTCTTCTTCGCTGATGAGGCCTCCGATGACCAGGGTCTCCCCTCCGTACAGCCGCACATGGGTATCCGCCGTGCGGCTCGTGATGCGGTAGTTCTTCAGCTCGGAAATGAGTGTGGGCGTGCTGACCTCCGTATGGACTTCGGCTGAAATCAGCCCGTCCTCGCTGACAAGGGGCATACAGGTCAGGCGGATGCCCGCATCCACATATTCGGTCGAATACGTGGATGTGCCGCTCGTGACTTTTTCTGTGACGACGGGGATATGGTCACCGATAAAGATGCTGCCTTCCTGCCCGGGCAGCGTGATGATGCTGGGGGTGGCCAGGACTTTCGCCCGGCCGTCCTGGCAGAGGGCGCTGACGGTCGCCTGAAAATGGGTCCTGTAGCCATGCCCCAGATGGATCAGGCCGGCGTAGCTGCCGGATCCGCTCTCTCCGGCGGGCAGCGTGTCCCAGTTCCAGCGCAGACCCAGTTCCCGGGCGGCTTCGTCCCGCAGGGAAAGGATGCAGGCTTCGAAAGTGACCTGCTTTGTGGGCCTGTCCATCGCAGCCAGGGCTTTTTCGATCCGGGCCTGTTCTCCCGGTGTCCCGGTGACAAAGAGTGTGTTGCTGAGCCCGTCAAAGGCGAGCGGTGAGGCAGAGAGCGGCTTGAGGACTTTTGCCGCAGCCTCGGCCCGGATATAGTTCAGCCGGTGGACGGCAAGATTCCCGAATGTCCGGTCCATCTGTTCCGGCGGCGCCACATAGAGGAACTGTCCGTCCAGACGGAAGCAGAGTCCCAGACCGCGCGTGATGAGGCGGAGTGCTTCTTCGAAGGGAACGTCCTGGAGCGCCAGGGTGAGAGGAGGACAGTTCCCGGCGGGCATGATGAGGCTGCAGCCATTGGCAGCGGCCAGAGCCTGGAGAACGTCCCGGACCGGAGCATTTTCCACGGCAAAGGAAACGGGAGCGGCTGCGGCCGGCTTCAGCAGCAGGAAAAACAGAAAAAAGAGCAGGTACTTCACTGGACCGTCCCTCCTATCGTCACGCTGCCGTTTTCAAAGATCACGGCCCGCTCTGTGATGCTCCGGACGCGCCGGCCTCCGACTGTGCCGCCGGGGCCTGTGAGGGCGGCCGTGCTGCCGTCCCGGAAAAGGGCGAGGACCCTGTCCCCGCAGCGGAAGATGCCGAGGAGACGCGGAGGATTCTTTTCGGCAGGCGGCGTGTCCTTGTTTTCCAGCCGGGACGGGGAAGACGCTGCCTTTTGGTGACGCGGTCCGGGGAAGAGGTCACGGAACGGATCGCGGCGGGGACTCCGGAGCGTCAGCGGGTCCCTTGCCGGTGCCGGCAGCATGACTGCGGGCGGCAGCGGGGGAAGCTGTTCCCGATCTTCCGGCAGAAAGCGGCACAGGAACCGGTATGCCGGGAACGGAAGCAGCAGGACCGCAAAGAGCAGGAAGAAGCGTTTTTCAGTGCGGAGCAGACGGAGGATGGACGGGGGGAAGGATTTCATGTTTTTCTCCTTTCGCAGGTTGCCTTATCCTTTTACTATCATAAAATGACCATTCACGGTAGAAAAACTGGTGTAAAAGGCTCTTCTGTGGTAGTAAAAGAAGAAAGGAGGTCTTGATATGAAGACAGCATACCCGGAATATATCCGCCAGGGAGCCATCCCTTCTCTCGACGCACCGGATGAGAGGCATGAAGGTCCCATCATCCCTCTGGCAAGACATATCCTGCGCCAGGCTTTTTCGCTGGGCGCCAGTGATATCCATCTCGAGCCCGGCGCCAGGCAGATGGAAGTGCGCTGCCGCATAGACGGGGTGCTCCAGCCCCTGCTGCGACTGCCCCGGAATCTCCAGGACAGCCTGATTTCCCGCTTCAAGATCATGGCAGCCATGGATATCGGAGAAAAGCGGCTGCCCCAGGACGGACGCATCCAGTCATCCTGGGAAAACAGACAGATCGATGTGCGTGTGTCGTCCCTGCCCACGCTGCATGGCGAAAAACTGGTCCTGCGCATCCTCGACCAGGAAAAGAATCAGTTCGGCCTCGAAGACATGGGATTCAGCAGGAAAAACAGGCTGGCCCTGGAAAATCTGATCCGGCAGCCCTATGGCCTGATCCTGATCACCGGGCCCACCGGGTCGGGCAAGACCTCGACGCTGTATGCGCTGATGCGGACACTCCAGGATCCGGGCAAGAATCTGATCACCGTGGAAGATCCGATCGAATACCAGATGGAAGGCATCAGCCAGGTGGCGGTCCAGCCCAAAATCGGACTGACTTTTGCCGCGTGCCTGCGGACCATCCTGCGCCAGGATCCGGACCTCATCATGGTGGGCGAGATCCGGGATGGGCAGACTGCGGCCATGAGCGTCCATGCAGCCCTGACGGGTCATCTGGTCCTCAGTACGCTCCATACGAACACTGCGGCCGGTGCCGTGAGCCGGCTCCTTGACCTGGGAACGGACCCCCATCTGCTGGCGGCTGCGCTGCGGGGAGTCGTGTCCCAGCGGCTTGTCAGGAAGCTCTGCCCGGAATGCCGCATTGCCGAAAGGGAGGGGCGGGACAGCTGGGTGGGGGACTATTTCCTGGAACCGGAGGAAGATTCCCATCTGTTCTATGCGGCAGGGGGATGTCCGGCCTGCCGCCATACGGGCTACCGGGGACGGATCGCGGTCCACGAAGTCTTTCCTTTTTCCGAGGCCTGCCGGCAGGCACTTTCCCACGGTGCCGGGGAGCAGGAACTTACCCGGATGGCCCGGGAAGAAGGTGTGCCCTCCCTTTTCCAGGACGGCAGGGACAAGGTGCGGCAGGGCGTGACGTCGATCCGGGAACTGCTCCGGGTCTACGGACCTCTGCCGCTGGACCGGCCGAAGCCTCCGATCAGGAAGGAAAATAATAGTTGTCTTTCTCCGGTGGATCCGATATGATAAAAAAAGCAGCCTCTGTGAGGAGCTGCGGAAGAGGTCATCATCTGGCGAGACAGGGAGAATCTGATTTATGTGGCTATTGTGGAATTTGTTCGAACTGGCGGGCACGCTGTCTTTTGCCGTGTCGGGCGCCATCGTCGGCATGCTGCGTCATATGGATATCTTTGGGATCTCCGTCCTGGCAGTCCTGACGGCGGTGGGCGGCGGCACCATACGGGATGTCCTGGCCGGACGGATCCCGCCGGCAGCCCTGCGCGATCCTACGGCGCTGCTCCTTTCCATCCTTACGGCGTTCGTGCTGGCAGCGTACGTATCATGCTACCGCATGCGGGGGATCCGCAAAAAAGTCCTGACGGTCCTCTATATCGTGGCGGATACGACGGGCCTCGCTTCTTTTACCGTAACGGGAACCATGGTGGGACTTTCCAGCGGGGAGCCCGATTCCTATGTATTCCCCGTTGTCCTGGGCCTTTTGACGGCGGTGGGCGGCGGCATCCTGAGGGATCTGATGGCCCAGCGCATCCCCGTCGTCCTCGTGGCCGATGTCTATGCCACGGCATCCATCGTGGGCAGTCTGGTGCTCTGCCTTTTCTGGCGTCTCGGCGCGGCTGATGCGGCCCCTTTTGCGGGCGCCAGCGTGGTCATTGCCCTGCGGATCCTGGCGCTCAAGTTCAAATGGCAGCTCTACCGGCCCCTCGAACCGGGAGGCGGGCGCAGCCGGCACTGACAGGAAGTCCTCTATCCTGACCGTGCGCCAGGCCGGGGCTGTCCTGCTGCCGGTACGGGCACAAAAAAGCCTGGACCCGGGAATCATGTGTGTGGTTCCCGGATCCAGGCTCTTTCTGTCTGCTTTGTCTTCAGCCGCGCCAGACCACTTTTTCTGCCAGGGATTTGCGCGGTCTCCGGGCAGGTGCCTCCGCGGCGTAGCCCAGGGTCAGCGCTGCGACGAGTTCGCCCGGCATGTCCAGCCAGGCCTTCAGCTCGGGGTAGGCAAAATAGGTGTTGGCGATCCAGAGACTGCCGAGGCCAAGATCAGCAGCCGTCAGTGCCATATTCTCGATGGCGGCGCCGATGGATTCGGCGTTGCAGATCTCCGATACATGCTCGTCCCGCGTCAGGGTGCGGTCCAGGCTGCAGCCCAGCTCGTTCAGGACGAAGATGATCACGGGCGCCTGCTCCATGATGCGGAGCGTAAAGAGCGCATCCCTGATGTAAGGCGCGCTTTCCGGCAGGTAAGGGTTGATCTTTTCCCGGTCCAGACCGGCTTTCATGGTCCGTACCGCTTCTTTTTTGGCTTCGCCGCTTACTACGACGAATTTCCAGGGCTGGCGGTTCTTGGAAGACGGGGCCAGGATGCCGGCCTGCAGGACTTCTTCAATCAGCGCGCGGGGGACGGGCTGCTGTCTGTATCTGCGGATGCTCCGCCTCGTTTCGATGGCATCGATCACGTGTCAGGTCTCCTTTCTGTGGCGGGTACAAAAGAGCGCTGCCGGGGCATATCTGTCCGCGGCAGCACTGCATATTCAGCGCATATTGATGAACTGGACGTCGATCCCGAAATCCTGTCCCCGGATCAGCTGGATGACGGCCTGGAGGTCGTCTTTCTTCGGGCCGGAGACCCGGATCTGATTATCCATCTGCTGGGTCGTGACTTTGAGTTTCGAAGCCTTGATCGCGGCAGTGATCTTCTTTGCTGTTTCCCGGTCGATCCCCTGTTTCAGGGCAACTGTCTGACGGACCGTGCCTTTGGCAGCCGGTTCGATCTTGCCCGGATCGAGGCAGCGCAGGGAAAGGCCGCGTTTGGCCATGCGCTGACGCAGGATGTCGAGGATGGCACCCAGTTTGTAATCATCCTCTGCGGCCAGCTTGAGTGTATCGTCCACCAGGTCGATGGAGGCTGCGGACCCCCGGAAATCATAGCGCTGGGTGATCTCTTTCCTGGTCTGGTTCAGGGCGTTGTCCAGTTCCTGCATATCGATTTGCGATACGATGTCGAATGAGCTGTTTTTTGCCATAGCGTCCTCCTTAATGCACCCGTACATCGACTTCGAACATCCGGTTCCAGGGAAATTCGATGGTATATTTTGCATTCCTGATGTCGGGTTCGTCCGCGACGTACTGTTTGAAAAGCCGGTTGGTCCTTCCCAGGATTCGATTATAATATTTTCCCATGTCATATTTCAACTTCCAGTTGTAGCGGTCCATCTCCAGTGAAACACGGTAGCGGACGTTGGACTGGTAGATCCAGTCATCCAGGAGCCTGACCATGCGCAGGCGGTCCTGATCGGCCTTGCTCATCCGTTTGGCCAGGATGCCCTGGGAAAGGGCAAAACCGATGCTGTTGTCCGCCGTGTTCCAGCCGGCGTAGGCTGCCAGCGGCAGCAGGGCCTTGTTCTTGCTGAGGGCCTCGATGAATCCGTTGTCGGCACCGTTTGCGTAGGCGATGTCAGCCAGGGCCACGGGTTTTTCCGTCTCCAGCCTGGCGATCTGGCGGGCGAAATCCTTGTTGGCCTGGTTGCTGTAGGGCGCATTTTCATCGTCCGTCGAGTCCAGGGTCACGCCGTTGTCCGGCGTGTTCACCGCAAGGATCAGGTCCGCTTTCTTTTCTGTCTGAGCCATCCTGCCGCCCACGGCGATGATCTGGTTCTTCACGGATGTGGCAGCCGTTTCGTCCGTATACAGGGGGATCGTGCTGCCGCCGACACCGGGAGCGAAGATCGGGTAGATCTCCGGTTTTTCTCCTTTGAGCTCATTGATGGCCCGGGTTACGAGGAGCAGGCCGAGCTGGTCCACGCCGGGGATGATCTGGAACTGTTTCTTGCTCATGCCGCGGCCCAGTGCTTCCAGCTGGCGGGCTTCCATATGGGTCCGTGAATAGGGAGCGTTGTCATCCTTGCCAAGGGCCAGGAAATGGAAATTGTCCCGCTGGCACAGGCGGATCAGCCGGCGGTTGACCTGCAGATTGACCAGGCGCCGGGTGCGCCAGTCTTTCAGGTCATCCGAGGGGATGGACAGGGTGAGGCGGTTTTTCTCCATATCTTCCTCAGGGGTCAGCCCCTCCAGGTCTTCTTTGTCCATCAGCTGGGAAAGCCGGAAAATCTGCGGACCGTACGTTTCATAATACTCCGGTTCCACCGTGGCCACACTCTGCCGGGGCGTCCGCATGATGGTGCTGAAGGCATAGAGCTTGAGGCCCGGATTGTTCTTTTTGAGGGCATCCAGGCGCATGACCTGTCCCCGCAGGTACTTTTCCAGATGATGGTGCTTCCGGGACGCCACCAGTCCGCCGTAGTTCAGGCTGTCCGTGGCGATGATGGCCGCGTCCGCGTGGGGCGCTTCCTTTTCGAACCACTCCCATAATTTTTCGTTATTTCCCGTGGAACGGGCTCCTGAAAGATACTCCCTGGGAGGGACCGTCAGGGGAAATCCGGCGGCCTTGGCCGTATCCGTCGTATATTCCAGGTTGACGGGACGGTTGTCCAGGGGAATATAGATGATCTTCGGAGCAGCGGACGCTGTGCCCATGGTCAGGGAGAGCACCGCGAGGCCTCCGAGGAGCAACTGCTTGAGCGACATCGCTTTTATCCATCCTTTCTCCTTTTTTAGTGAATTATTTTATTATATATGATTTTTCTTTGTTTTGGGAACAATTGAATGCAAAATATAAAATTTTTATAAACAAAAGGACCGCTCCGCTGCACAGGATGCTGCCTGTTCCGGGACGGAGGCCGGCACATGCGGGTCCCGGCCGGGCTGACAGGTATGATATAATGGATGGGTAAGACTGTCACAGGAGGTGATACGATGGAATTCCAGCTGGAAGCGCCCTTTCAGCCCTCGGGGGATCAGCCGGAGGCAATCGAGGCCCTGGCCGCCGGGGTGAAAGAGGGCATGCGGACCCAGGTCCTTTTGGGAGCGACCGGTACGGGCAAGACGTACACCATTGCCCAGGTCATCCAGAAGGTGCAGAAGCCGACTCTGGTCATCGCCCACAACAAGACGCTGGCAGCTCAGCTCTGCAGTGAATTCAAAGCATTTTTCCCGCATAACGCGGTGGAATATTTTGTGTCCTATTATGATTATTATCAGCCCGAAGCCTATATCCCGGCTACGGACACATACATCGAAAAAGATTCATCGATCAACGATGAAATCGATAAACTGCGCCATTCCGCGACGAGCGCCCTTTTTGAGCGGCGCGACGTCATCATCGTATCATCCGTATCCTGCATCTACGGTCTGGGAGCGCCGAAGGATTACTACGACAGCGTCCTTTCGCTGCGGGTCGGCCAGCAGGCGGATCGGGATGCCATCCTGAAGAAGCTCGTCAAGATCCGCTACACCCGCAACGACCTTGTACTGGAGCGCGGCAGTTTCCGGGCCCGGGGCGATGTCATCGAAGTGATCCCGTCGAGCTACGGAGAAAAAGGCATCCGGATCGAACTGTTCGGGGACGAAGTGGACAGCATCATGGAAATCGATGTGCTGACCGGGTCGGTCCTGGACCGGCGGAGCCATGTCGCCATTTTTCCGGCCAGCCACTATGTCACGAGTGACGAAAATATGGAACGGGCCCGCAATGATATCCGGAAGGAACTGAAGGAACGCCTCGACGAACTGACGCGGGAGGGAAAGCTCCTTGAAGCGGAACGTCTGGCCCAGCGGACCCGGTACGATCTCGAGATGATGGAGGAGATGGGATACTGCAGCGGCATCGAAAATTACTCCCGCCATCTGACGGGCCGCAAGCCGGGAGAGCCGCCTTTCACACTGGTCAACTATTTCCCGCCGGATTTCCTGACCGTCGTGGACGAAAGCCATGTGACGCTGCCCCAGCTGCGGGCGATGTATGCCGGAGACCGGTCCCGCAAAGAACAGCTTGTCCGCTACGGATTCCGTCTGCCTTCGGCCCTGGACAACCGCCCTCTGACTTTTGATGAATTCCAGAAAGAACGGGGCCAGATCATCTACGTTTCCGCCACGCCGGCCGAGTATGAGCTCCGCGAGGCGGATCAGGTCGTGGAACAGATCATCAGGCCGACGGGTCTCCTGGATCCCAAAATCGAAGTCCGTCCCATCGCCGGACAGATCGATGATCTCATGGGAGAAATCCATAAAGTCACCAAAGCGGGAGAGCGCGTCCTCGTGACGACCCTGACCAAGAAAATGGCGGAGGATCTGACGGAATATCTGGCCCAGGAAGGGATCCGGGTCCGCTATCTCCACTCGGATATCGCCACGATCGACAGGGCGGAGATCATCCATGACCTGCGGGCCGGGGAGTTCGATGTCCTTGTGGGCATCAACCTGCTCCGTGAGGGCCTCGATATGCCGGAAGTATCCCTCGTCGCCATCCTGGATGCGGACAAGGAAGGGTTCCTGCGCAGCGACACGGCGATGATCCAGACCATCGGCCGCGCTGCCCGCAACGCCCACGGACGGGTCATCATGTACGCCGACGTCATCACCGGGTCCATGCAGCGGGCCATCGAAGAGACCGAACGGCGGCGCACCAGACAGGAGGCCTACAACAAGGCCCACGGCATCGTGCCGAAGACCATCAGGAAAAAAGTCGTCGATCTGATCAAACTGACGAAGCTGGACGACGGCGCAGACCTGGACCTGAAGACGGCTTATTCGGAAAAAGGCCTGAAGAAAAGCTCTCCTGCGGCGCTGCGGAAACTGGCAAAAGAGCTGGAAAACAGGATGAAACGGGCGGCGAAGGAACTCGACTTCGAATCAGCCGCGGAACTCCGGGACCGGCTCATCGTGGTCAAAGGCGCCCTGGGCGAAAAACTGGAAGCAAAAAAGAAATCGTAGGTACGTTGTACAGGAACTGCATGGGGATGGCTCCCCACGGCGGTTCCTGTCCTGTATCAGGCGGGAATGGCCTGCCCGGATGCAGGCGTTTCGAAAATTTCAGGCCTTCCCCATGCTGCGCCGGGTTTTTCCGCCGTGGTATAATGAGGACGATATTTTTGCTGAATACAAGGAGTCTTTTATGTCTGAAAATCTTGTCATCCAGGGTGCGCGGCAGCACAACCTGAAAAATATTTCCCTGACCATTCCCCGGAACAAGCTCGTCGTCATCACGGGCCTTTCAGGAAGCGGCAAATCCTCCCTTGCCTTCGATACCATCTATGCCGAGGGGCAGCGGCGCTATGTGGAGTCTCTTTCCGCATACGCCCGGCAGTTCCTGGGCCAGATGGACAAGCCGGATGTGGACTATATCGGCGGGCTGAGCCCGGCCATTTCCATCGATCAGAAGACGACGAGCCGGAACCCCCGTTCCACCGTGGGGACGGTGACGGAGATCTACGATTACCTGCGCCTCCTGTATGCCCGCATCGGGATCCCCCACTGTCCCAGGTGCGGCAAGGTCATCCAGCGGCAGAGCCCTCAGCAGATCGCCGACCGCGTGATGGAACTGCCGGAAGGCACGAAGTTCATGGTGATGGCCCCGCTGATCTGGGGACGCAAGGGCGAGCACAGGACCGTCTTCGACCAGGCCCGCAAGAATGGCTTCGTCCGCGTCAAGGTGGACGGGACCGTGCGGACCCTTGATGAAGATATCGTGCTGGAAAAGAATAAGAAACATTTCATCTCCGTCATCGTGGACCGCCTGGTGACGCGTCCCGGTCTGGAAAGCCGGCTTTCCGAGTCCGTCGAAACGGCGCTCCGCCTGGGGGACGGCCGGGTGGAAATTGAACAGATCGGCGGGCCGACGGATGTGTACAGTGAAAAATTCGCCTGCCCGGACTGCGGCATCTCGCTGCCCGAGATCGAACCGCGGCTTTTTTCCTTCAACGCCCCTTACGGCGCCTGCCCGGACTGCATGGGACTGGGGATGCATATGGAATTCGATCCGGACCTCATCATCCCGGACAAAAAAAGACCTTTTGATGAAGGCGCCATCGCGGCAGTCAGCTCCAACCTGAAATCCTATTTCCTCTGCCAGTTCGCGGCCGTCCTGAAATCCCGGGGCCTGAGCCTCAAGAACTGCTGGAATGACGTGCCCCGGAAAGTCCAGAAGGAATTCCTCGAAGGCATCCCGGGAGAGCTTTTCACTTTTTCTTATGAAAACCTGATGGGCGAGACCCATTCCCATACGACGCCCTTCGAAGGCATCATCCCCATTTTGAAGCGCCGCCTCAAGGAGGCCATGAGCGAATCCCAGCGGCTCGACTACGAGTCCTTCATGACCGCCATAGAATGTCCGACCTGCCATGGCGCCCGGCTGCGGCCGGAGGTCCTGGCGATCACGGTGGGCGGCAGGAATATCAAAGAAGTCTGTGACCTGCCCGTGCGGGAATGTCTCGCCTTTTTTGAAAATCTGGACCTTTCCGACCGTGATGCCTTCATCGCCCGGCAGATCCTCAAGGAAATCAGGGCCCGCCTGACATTCCTCAATAATGTCGGCCTCGATTATCTGACCCTGAGCCGGGCTGCCGCCACCCTTTCCGGCGGCGAGGCCCAGCGTATCCGGCTGGCCACGCAGATCGGGTCCGGCCTGGTGGGCGTGCTGTACATCCTCGATGAACCCAGCATAGGGCTGCACCAGCGGGACAACGACAAGCTCCTGGCCACACTGAAGGATCTGCGCGACATGGGTAACACCCTCCTTGTGGTGGAACATGACGAGGATACGATGTACGCGGCGGATCAGATCATCGATATCGGTCCCGGCGCCGGCGAGAACGGGGGCCGGGTCGTGGCTCAGGGAACGGCCGAGGAAATCAAGAAGGTCCCTGAATCGATCACGGGCCAGTATCTGAGCGGGCGCAGGAAGATCGCCGTGCCGCAGCAGCGGCGCAGGGGGACCGGCAGGAAACTCGTCATCAAGGGAGCCGCTGAGAACAACCTGAAACATATCGATGTTTCCATCCCCCTGGGAACGCTTACGGTCGTGACGGGCGTAAGCGGCAGCGGCAAGAGTACCCTTGTGAACGATATCCTGTACCGGGCTCTGGCCAAGAAACTGATGGGCTCCCGCCAGCGGCCGGGCAAATATGATAAGATCCTCGGCGCTTCCGAGATCGACAAGATCATCGATATCGATCAGAGCCCCATCGGGCGGACGCCGCGGTCCAATCCGGCGACGTACACGGGGGTGTTCGACCTGATCCGGACCCTCTTCAGTACCACGAACGAGGCCAAACTGCGGGGCTACAAACCCGGACGGTTCAGTTTCAATGTCAAGGGCGGACGCTGTGAAGCCTGCCGCGGGGATGGCCTGCTCAAGATCGAGATGAATTTCCTGCCCGATGTGTACGTGCCCTGCGAGGTATGCCACGGCACGCGGTACAACCGGGATACCCTGGAAGTACGCTACAAGGGAAAGAACATCGCGGAGGTCCTCAATATGACTGTGACCGAGGCCTGCGATTATTTCCAGAACCATTCCCGGATCCTGAAGAAACTGCAGGTCCTGGAGGATGTCGGCCTGGGATATATCCGCCTGGGCCAGGCGGCGACGACCCTTTCCGGCGGCGAGGCCCAGCGCATCAAGCTGGCGACGGAACTTTCCCGGGCCAATACGGGACGCACCCTCTATATCCTGGACGAACCGACGACGGGCCTCCATATGGCCGACGTGGACAGACTGCTCCAGGTGCTGCAGCGCCTCGTGGACACGGGCAGCACCGTCGTCGTGATCGAACACAACCTGGACGTCATCAAGTCGGCTGATTATCTGATCGATCTGGGACCGGAAGGCGGCGACCGGGGCGGTACGGTCGTTGCCGAGGGTACGCCGGAAGAACTGGCGGCGGTTCCGGGATCCTACACGGGCCAGTATTTGAAAAAGGTGCTTGCAAGATGAATGAGAAGATCGCCGAAACCCTGAAGATCCTGCCGGAGGCGCCCGGCGTCTATATCATGCATGACAGGACTGGCCGAGTCATCTACGTGGGGAAAGCCGTCATCCTGAAGAACCGGGTCCGCAGCTATTTCCGGCAGTCCAGCCAGAGCTCGCCGAAAGTGCGGGCCATCAATGCCCATGTGGATTCCATCGAGACCATCGTGACGGCCAGCGAGATGGAAGCCCTCATCCTGGAATGCAACCTGATCAAGAAATATAAACCCCGGTACAATATCGACCTGAAGGATGACAAGACCTATCCGTATCTCAAGATCACTGTGGATGAAGCGTTCCCCCGGATGTATATCACGCGGCGGGTGCTGCATGACGGGGCAAAGTATTACGGACCCTATGCGGACGTGGGCGCTCTGCGGGATACGATGAAGCTGATCCGCTCCATGTTCCCGCTGCGCCACTGCCGCAGCCTGAATGTGAAGCGGCCCTGCCTGCAGTACCATATGCACCGCTGTCTGGCACCCTGCACAGGGAAAGTGAAGCTCTCCGAATACCGCGCGCTCGTGGATCAGGTGATCATGCTGATGGACGGCAAGGTCGGGGATCTCATGAAGGAACTGAAACGAAAGATGGAGGAGGCGTCCGCCTCCTATGCCTATGAACAGGCGGCCCATTACCGCGACCTCATCCGCAGCCTGCAGAAGATCGAGCAGGCCCAGAAAGCCACGACGGACAGCGGTGACCGCGATGTCGTCGGCCTGGCAGCGGATGCTTCCGGTGTCTGTGTCCAGGTCTTCTTCATCCGGGCGGGCAAGATCATGGGCCGGGACAGCTTCTTCCTCGACAGTGAGAAGGGGGAGCCCGGAGGAGAGATCCTGGACGGGTTCCTGAAGCAGTATTACAATGAGGTCCACCGGCCGCCCCGGGAGATTCTCGCGAGCCGCTGCCTCGCTGACAGTGACCGGAGCCTCCTGGAGCAGTACCTCAGCACGCAGAGCGAAAAGAATGTGTCCCTCCAGGTGCCGCAGCGGGGCCTGAAGCATGACCTTGTCCTGATGGCGGAAAACAATGCCCGGAAGAATCTGGAAGAGCGCCTGCGGCGGGGCCAGCTCGCGGCACAGTCGGATGAGGCCGCGGCCGAGGAGCTGCAGCACGCCCTGGGACTTGCGGACCCCCTGGAACGAATGGACTGTTTCGATATTTCCCACAACCAGGGCAGCGAGACCGTGGCCTCCATGGTCGTGTTCCGCAACGGCCGGCCCAGCAAAAAGGATTACCGCCGGTATAAACTCCGTTCCACGGAAGGCAAGCCGGATGATTTCAAATCGATGCAGGAAGTCGTCTACCGGCGCTACCGGGATGCCGAGGACCTGCCGAGCCTGATCATCATCGACGGCGGCAAGGGGCAGCTGAGCTCGGCCCTGGAAGTCATCCGCGGGCTGGGCCTCGGCGAAATCCCCGTCATCGGCCTGGCCAAGCGGGAGGAAGAGATCTTCAAGGAAGGCGCCCATACGAGTATCCTCCTGGACAGGTCATCGGCTGCCCTGCACCTGATCCAGCACATCCGTGACGAGGCACACCGTTTTGCCATCACCTACCACCGCAAGAGGCTGGCACGGAAGAATCTGGTTTCCGTCCTGGACCATCTGGAAGGTGTGGGACCGGTACGGCGGTCCGCGCTCTGGAAACGGTTCGACTCCCTGGAGGCGATGAAGGCCGCCAGCGTGGATGAACTGGCGGCAGTGGAAGGCATGAACCATGCTGTGGCAGAACGGGTATATGGATTTTTCCATGCTCCGCAGGAGAATAAAGATTCGTTATTAAAATAAAATTGCTGTTAATTTTTCAAAAACAGTTGCAGGAGACCTTCCGGATTTGCTATAATGCGCGTATCGAAATGTATCATTCTTTTTGATAGAGCGAAAGAGAGGCTGGGAATCATGAAAAAGTATGTTTGCAAAATCTGTGGCCATATCTATGATGAAGCGGTCGGCGATCCGGAACACAACATCGCTCCGGGCACGAAGTTCGAAGATCTTCCTGCTGACTGGGTCTGCCCGCTGTGCGGTGTAGGCAAGGACCAGTTCGAAGAAGTAAAGTAAAGGGACGCTGATTCCATCGGCGTTTCCCGGATGATCTGTCCTGCCGTCAGGCAGGACAGATTTTTTGTATGGGAGGTTTTCTGATGTCTATCAAGATGATTGCCATGGACCTTGACGGGACTCTGCTGGACCGGGAGAAGAATATCGCGCCGGCCGACCGGGAAGCTGTACGGAAGGCTGTGGCTGCCGGCTTCTATGTGACGCTCGCCACGGGCAGGATGTTCCGTTCGGCCCTGCCTTATGCGCAGGAACTCGGGATCACAGCTCCGCTCGTCGTCTATAACGGTGCCTGGATCAAGGATCCTGTGTCGGGAGAAGTTTACGGGGAATGGTCCGTCCCTGCGGCAGCAGCCCAGGATGTAGTGGATGAATGCATGCGCCTGGGCTTTTATATCCAGGCTTATATCGACGACTGTCTCTGGACGTACAGGGATTGTGAAGAGGTCCGTTTCTATTCCCGTTTTTCCCGGGTCCCCTATCTGGTCAAGGGAGAGACTATGCACCATCTGCCCAAAGGACCCCACAAGCTGCTGGTCATTGCCAAAGAGACCGAAGACCTGCGCCGCCATCTGGAGGAAAAATTCGCCGGCCGCATCAAGATCATGGCTTCATCGAGCGGATTCCTTGAAATCACCGCTCCTGGCACCAGCAAGTGGAAAGCACTGGAGACGCTTGCGGACCGTAAAGGCATCACGGCGGACGAAATCATGTGTATCGGCGATTCGGAAAATGATCTGGAAATGGTTTCTTCCTGCGGCTTCGGGGTCGCCATGGGCAATGCAAAGGATTTCCTGATCAAAGCGGCGCGGGTCGTGACCGCTCCCAATACGCGGCAGGGTGTCAGCATCATCCTGAACAGTCTGCTGACGCAGCAGATCGAAGTGCCTCTCGAGTGAGACCGGGAGAAACCATGGGACCGGGCAGGAGAAAAGGGAAAGGGATTTGGTTCCTCCCTCTTTCCCTGATATCCTGGAACAGGGTATAATAGAGCGGTACAGCGTACGCGACAGGAGGCGAAGGAAATGACAAAAACATTGTTGATCACCGGAATGTCCGGGGCGGGTAAGACCCAGGTGATGAGGACCCTGGAGGATCTGGGGTATTTCTGCGTGGACAATCTGCCTCCGACTTTTATCCCGAAATTCATCGAGCTCTGTATGAAGAAGCAGGATGATTCGGACAAGCTGGCCCTGGCGGTGGATACGCGGGGAGGCAAGTTCTTCGGGGCTTTCGACGAGGTCCTGGACCAGCTGACCAGCGAAAAGATCCCTTATGAGCTGCTTTTCCTCGATGCGGATGACAGCACCCTGATCCGGCGGTATAAGGAAACGCGGCGCAGACATCCGCTGAACGGGAAAAACGGCCTGAGCGCCGATATCTCGCAGGAACGGGAGATCCTGCGCAAAGTGCGGACCCGTGCCACGACGATCATCGATACGAGTAAAACCACGACCAAACAGCTGCGCAATCGGATCATTTCCCTTTACGGGACGAACGGGAGCCTTCCCGCCATGACCATCGTGGTCCAGTCCTTCGGCTTCAAGTTCGGGCTGCCCCTCGACTGTGATATGGTCTTTGACGTGCGTTTCCTGCCGAACCCGTTTTACGATCCTGCCCTGAAGGAGCAGTGCGGCAACGATCCGGCGGTCGTGTCATTCCTGCAGGAGAAACCGGTTACGGGAAAATTCGAGAAAAAACTGTACGACCTGATTCAGTTCCTGCTTCCCCAGTATGTCCAGGAAGGCAAGAGCCAGCTCATGATCGGAGTGGGCTGCACGGGCGGGCGGCACAGATCCGTCTATATTGCCAACAGCCTGGGAAAATTCATCGAATCCTGCGGGTATAAGGCCAAGGTCATGCACCGGGATCTGATGAAAAAATGAAACTGGCGGAGGAATTGCGTTATGAAATGGATTAAGTGGTTATATCCAGGCCTGAACCTGAAACGGTGGCTCTTTCTTTTTGGTCTCGGGACGGTACTGGCGTGTGTAGGAGTCACTTTAATCTTCAATTATCAGTTTGTCGGGCTCATCGAGGCCCTGGTATTCAAGTTCATCTCTTACGTGGGCGGGGAATATTATCAGTCGACCATTACTGCGCTGGGTCTTGTCAATGTCATCATCGGGATCATCTTTATGTGTTACGGCAGCGCACGGGTCATCAAGACTATCATCAATTCCGTCATGCCCGGGGAGAAGGAGTCCCTGCGGGAACTCATCTTTACGCAGCAGAAACTGGACAAGGGACCGTCCGTGGTCGTGATCGGCGGCGGTACGGGGCTTTCCGTGCTGCTGCGCGGCATCAAGCTGATCACGAATAACTGCACGGCTGTGGTGACGACGGCGGATGACGGCGGTTCGTCAGGACGGCTGCGCAAAGAAATGGGAATCATCCCGCCCGGAGATATGCGCAACTGTCTGGTGGCCCTGGCCGATACGGAACCGGTCATGGAACGGGCCATGCAGTACCGGTTCCATGACAGCCAGTCCCTGACCGGACACAGCCTGGGCAACCTTTTCATTGCCGCCATGAGCGATATGGAAGGCAGCGTGGAGGACGGACTGGCGGCAATCAGCCAGATCCTGAAAGTGCATGGCCGGGTCTGGCCGAATACGTCTGAGAACATCCAGCTGAAGGCGCTCATGGATGACGGCAGCACTGTGGTGGGGGAGTCGGCTATCACGGCTTCTCCCCACAAGATCGTCCGGCTGATGACGGAACCGGAAAATCCCGAGGCTTCCCAGCGGGCCGTTTCTGCGATCATGCATGCCGATGCCATCATCCTGGGACCGGGGTCCCTCTATACGAGCGTGCTGGCGAGCCTCGTCGTCCCGGGCATCCGGGATGCCGTCGTACGGTCGAAAGCAGTCAAGATCTATGTCTGCAACGTCATGACACAGCCCGGTGAAACGGACGGATACGGTGCTTATGAGCATGTGCGGGCCCTTGTGGACCATATGGGGGCGCAGTGCCTTGATTACGTCGTCGTCAATGTCCAGAAGGCGACAGCCGAACAGATCGCCAAGTACAAAAAGGGAGGCGCCGAGCCTGTTTCTCCGGATATCGAAAAAATCGAGAAGCTGGGGATCGAAGTGGTCCCGGCCAAACTGCTGAACGACAGCGATCTTGTCCGGCACAATCCGAAGAAACTCGCCAAAAGCATCATTGCCCTCATTTACAGGCTGCGCCTTTTCGGCAGGGGGGTACGGTTCTTTGACTACTTCCTGGCACGGCAGACCATGCAGGAACTGAGGGACCGCAAAGATACAAAGGAGACCTGAACATGTCTTTTTCCAGTGATGTAAAAAATGAAGTGGCCCGGCTGGAGGGCGAAGATCAGGAGACGGAACGGGCTGAATTGTTCGGGCTCCTTCGCATCAGCGGTTCCGTGTCGCTGAGCGGGAAAAAGGTGGGGCTCCATTTTGCCACGGAGAATGCAGCGCTGGCGCGGCGCGTCCTGCGTCTGCTCAAGAATAATTTTGCCGTCCAGACCGAGGTCATCGTGACGCGGTCGACACGGCTCAAGAAAAACAACCGCTACCAGGTCCATGTGGTGCCTTCCGAAGAAGCGCGGGAGGCTCTCGGCAAGCTGCATCTGCTGGCTCCTATCAGCGAAGCCGGTGCGGCGCTCCTGAAAAAAAATGCGGGCCGGCGCTCCTTCCTGCGCGGCGTATTCCTTGCAGGCGGTTCCGTCAGCAAGCCGATCAGCGATTACCATTTGGAATTGATCAGCGATAATCTTGACATGAGCCGCTACATCTGTAAAATAATGAAGGGATTTGATTTGCCGGCCCGGATCGTGGATCGGAAAAAGAATTTCATCGTGTATCTCAAAGAGGGGAACGCAATCGCGACATTCCTTTCGCTGATAGGGGCCCACGGCTCCTATCTGGAATTCGAGAACGTTCGGGTTTTGAAAGATATGCGGAACCAGGTCAACCGTGTCGTCAACTGTGAAACGGCGAACCTGAACAAAACGGTCCGGGCCGCGGTCCGGCAGCTGAATGCCATCCGGCTCATCGAACAGAAGAAGGGACTTGATGTTTTGCCGGAGGCACTGCAGGAAGCGGCGCGGCTGAGACTGGAACATCAGGATCTGTCGGTGGGGGAACTGGCAGCACTGACGGAGTCCCACATCGGCAAATCGGGTCTGAACCACCGCCTGAAAAAAATCGAAGAACTGGCTGAAAAAATGGGGGAAATGTAAGGATGTCCATGCACAAAGTGAGAAACGTTTTTGGAATCGTCTGCCTGCTGCTGGTGGCTTGCGGAGTCTGGGCCTATCAGGATTTCCGGAAATTCTGCGTCGGTGCCGTGCCGATCTTTGCCTACCACCGCGTGGAGGACAAAACGGACCTGTATTCCATGCCGCCCGCTGATTTCGAGCAGCAGATGGCCTATCTGAAGGAAAAAGGGTATAAGACGATCAAACTCGGCGACTATGCCCAGCGGCGCAAAAAAGGCGATACTTTCCAGAACGAATGTGTCCTCATCTTTGATGATGGCTATGAAGACAATCTGACAATCGCGGCTCCGATCATGCAGAAATTCGGCTATATCGGGAATATGTTCATGGCCGTAATGTACGAAGGCTGGCCCGGCTACCTGACCTGGGACCAGGAAGTGGAACTTGGCAAATACGGCTGGGAACTGGGTTCGCATACCTTCATCCACAAGCCGATGACGACTCTTGCGCCGGCAGAAAGACTGGCCGACCTGAAGAAATCCCATGATCATATGCTGGGACTGTATTATTCTGACAATGGCGTGACCCTGTCCTATCCGAACGGGGCCTGCAACGCGGCCGTCGTGGAAGACGTCCGGAAGGCCGGCTATGTGGCCGGCGTGACGGGAAAGATCGGCGTCAATACGGCAGCGGACCCGCTCCTTGAGCTGAGACGCGTCAACGTTTTCCATCTGAAAGACAAAAACCTGGAGCATTTCAAAAGGGGACTGCTGAAGGCCCAGCTCATCAGCTGGGTGGATGCGAGGACCGGATATGATCTGAACAGCTTCCTTATCTGGTATTACAAACAAAAATAAGGCTGTCCCGGGGGAAACGTTCGGAATTTCGGCAAATTTTCCTGTTTCTTAGGGCTAAGTGTAAAATAGTTCTCGGTAAAATGAATAATCCCTTATAAACTTGCAAAAAGAAAGACCTTCATCTTAAAATAGTTTTTGCTAGAAAACATAATTAAAGAGGGAAGGTCTTTCTTAACCATG
>Ga0256406_1000833_pt1 | contig 52939 bp, 46 predicted proteins | sample RumenRJG_03DNA_FD_185986 | JGI IMG/M metagenome (GOLD analysis project Ga0256406, IMG submission 185986) | Bovine rumen microbial communities from Lethbridge, Alberta, Canada - RJG_03 | ecosystem: Host-associated > Mammals > Digestive system > Stomach > Rumen | place: Canada: Alberta | collected...
TTGTATGGTTGTTTCTAGTCAACTCAATTATACCAAAGGCACAGCGTCTATGCCTTTTTAATTGCCTACATTATTGAGTTTTCAAGGTTCAACACACCTTTTGGGTGTGGGAAGTTTTAGTTAATAAATTTCTTTTCAGTGACTTGTGCAATTATTGACGGACTCCCCAACAAAGAGTAAAACAGTACTACCCGATAACAATAATTGAACCGGCCGCATCTGCGGCTTTCGCCCCGGTGTGCCGCCCAATATGCGGTACAGAAGAAAGGTATATACATGCGCATAGAAAAATTAAGTGACAACCAGATCCGCTGCATTCTCACAAAGAAGGATCTTGAGGAGCGCCACCTCCGCCTCAGTGAGCTGGCCTACGGCAGTGACAAGGCAAGAGGACTCTTTGGCGATATGATGCAGGAAGCCTCCTATAAGTATGGTTTTCAGGCTGACGACACCCCTCTTATGATTGAAGCGATCCCGATGGCAGGCGGCAGCATCACGCTCATTGTGACAAAGGTGGACAATCCGGAGGAGCTGGACACGCGCTTCTCGAGCTTTGCGCCGTCCATTACGCCCGGACAGGGAGAAGCGGCAGGATATTCCGCGCTCGACCAGCTCATCAATTCCATCCGCAGTGAAGCTGCGGGGCAGAATGTCTCCTCTGCCCCCTCTTCCAGGAAGGACGGCGAAGATGCATCGCGCCAGATCCGGCAGTTAAAGGATTTCATCCTGAAGAACCGCTTATATTCCTTCCCTGACATGAACAGCGTAATCAGAGCAGCCAAGATGACGGGCGGCATCTACTCCGGACAGAGTTCGCTTCTCTTTGATCCGGACGACGGCCGCTATTACCTGTTCCTGCGCATGCGCTCAGCCGATGAAGTAGCTGACATGCAGGGCATCCTTGCCTCCGTCTCCGAATACGGCAGCGTCGAGGCAGTGACCGCGATCCGGCAGAATCACCTCACCGAGCACGGCAGAGTCATCATCGCAAATGACGCACTGGGACAGCTCTGGGCGCTCTGACCCGGGAGGCTTTCCCTTTTTTCAAAGCATCGCTTTGCCGGATCCGGAATCTTCCTGCGCATCAGATTAACTTTTATCCGGTGCGCGGGTCTTGTTTTGCATGAAAATAAATATGCCATTGTACAATTTGTCTAAAAGTTAGGCGCCTATAACTTCTGTTTGTGTTGATTTTACATCAGTGCGCATTGCATTTTAAAAATGTCAATGCTAACATGAGTTGTATGATAGATTTCCTATGGGGGCCATTTTGCCGTGACCTGCACAGGTATCAAATAAAACAGGAGGACAAAAACTATGGCAAGAAAGTATTTAACCATGGATGGTAACGAAGCAGCCGCTCATGCAGCGTATGCTTATACCGAAGTTGCTACCATCTACCCGATTACGCCTTCATCCGTCATGCCTGAGCATGTCGATGAGTGGGCAACTGCCGGACGCAAGAACATCTTCGGCGACGTAGTGCACGTTACTGAGATGCAGTCTGAGGCAGGTGCTGCAGGCGCAACACATGGATCCGTTGTAGCTGGTGCTATGACATCCACATTCACCGCATCCCAGGGACTTCTTCTGATGATCCCGAACATCTACAAGATCGCAGGTGAGGGTCTTCCGGCTGTATTCAATGTATCCGCCCGCTGCGTAGCTACACACGCTCTGAACATCTTCGGTGATCACTCCGATGTCTATGCATGTCGCCAGACCGGTGCAGCAATGCTCTGCGAGTCTTCCGTACAGGAAGTTATGGATCTGACTCCTGTTGCTTACTGTGCAGCTGTAGACGGCAGCCTTCCGTTCATCAACTTCTTCGACGGCTTCCGTACTTCCCACGAAATCCAGAAGATTCAGGTTTGGGATTATGAGGATCTCAAGGACCTGATCGATATGGACAAGGTTCAGGCATTCCGTGACAGAGCACTCAATCCCAACCATCCTCGTGAGATGGGCTCCGCTCAGAACCCTGATATCTTCTTCACGACACGTGAGGCCTGCAACAAGACTTACGACGCTATGCCCGCTATCGTCCAGAAGTACATGGACAAGGTAAACGCTAAGCTCGGTACAGACTACAAGCTCTTCAACTACTACGGCGCTCCGGATGCTGATCAGATCATCATCGCTATGGGTTCCGTAAACGACACAATCGAAGAGACAATCGATTACCTGATGGCACAGGGCCGCAAGGTCGGTGTTGTAAAGGTAAGACTGTACAGACCTTTCTGTGCACAGGCACTGATCGATGCTATTCCGGATACTGTAAAGAAGATCTCCGTTCTCGACAGAACGAAGGAGCCCGGATCCATCGGCGAGCCTCTTTATCTCGATGTTGTTGCAGCACTCAAAGATTCCAAGTTCAAGGATGTTGAGATCTTCGGCGGCCGTTATGGTCTTGGTTCCAAGGATACAACTCCTGCACAGATCATCGCTGTATACGACAACAAGGACAAGAAGAGATTCACAATCGGCATCGTTGATGATGTCACCAATCTCTCTCTTCCTACAGGCAAGGAAGTTGTCACCACACCCGAGGGCACAGTATGCTGCAAGTTCTGGGGCCTTGGTGCTGATGGTACCGTTGGTGCCAACAAGAACTCCATCAAGATCATCGGCGACAACACGGATATGTACGCACAGGCTTACTTCGACTATGATTCCAAGAAGTCCGGCGGCGTAACAATGTCCCACCTGCGCTTCGGTAAGAAGCCCATTAAGTCCACATACCTCATTCACCAGGCAAACTTCGTAGCATGCCACAAGAAGGAGTACATCCGCAAGTTCAACATGGTTCAGGAGCTTGTAGACGGCGGTTCCTTCCTGCTCAACTGCAACTGGAGCGATGCTGAGCTTGAGAAGGAGCTTCCCGGCCAGGTGAAGAAGTACATCTATGATCATAAGATCAACTTCTACACCATCGACGGTGTAAAGCTTGGTATTGAGACAGGCATGGGCCCGACACGTATCAACACCATCCTTCAGTCCGCATTCTTCACGATCACAAAGATCATTCCTGAAGAACAGGCCATCAAGCTTATGAAGGATGCCGCTCAGAAGACATACGGCCGCAAGGGTCAGGATGTCGTTGAGAAGAACTGGGCAGCTATCGATGCCGGTGCCAAGAACTGGCACAAGGTTGAAGTTCCTGCTTCCTGGGGCGAGTGCAAGGATGAGGGTCTTGACTTCAAGAAGGTTACTTCCGACCGCAAGGATGCTCAGGATTTCGTCAACAACATTCAGATCGCTGTCTCCGCTCAGGAAGGCAACAGCCTGAAGGTTTCCGATGTTCTTCCTTATGCAGACGGCTCCACACCGAACGGCACAGCAGCATTCGAGAAGCGCGGCATTGCCGTTAACGTACCTGTATGGAATGCAGATACATGTATCGAGTGCACATTCTGCTCTTATGTATGCCCTCACGCAGCAATCCGTCCTGTAGCTATGACAGAGGCAGAGGCCAAGAACGTTCCTGCAGGAACAGTTCTGAAGGATCTCACCGGAATGCCCGGCTACAAGTTCGCGATCGTTGTATCTTCTCTGGACTGCACAGGCTGCGGATCCTGCGCAAATGTATGCCCTGGCAACATCAAGAACGCTACTCTGACCATGACCCTGAAGGAAGATGCAGAGAAGCTGCCTAACCAGCAGGCTGCTTTCGATTATGCTGTAACACTTCCTGTAAAGGATGAGGTCGTTAACAAGTTCAAAGAGACCACTGTAAAGGGATCTCAGTTCAAACAGCCTCTGCTCGAGTTCTCCGGTGCATGCGCAGGCTGCGGCGAGACACCTTACATCAAGCTCATCACACAGCTGTTCGGCGATCATATGATGGTCGGCAACGCAACAGGATGCTCCTCTATTTGGGGCAACAGCTCACCTTCTACTCCTTACACTGTAAACGCAGAGGGTCACGGTCCTGCATGGTCCAACTCCCTGTTCGAGGATGCTGCTGAGTTTGGTTATGGTATGTTCCTTGCCAACGATGCAATCCGTTCTCAGCTGAAGACTAAGGTTGAGGCATGGAACGGTGAGGGCGCTAAGGAATGGCTCGACACCTTCGCAAACGGCCAGGCTAACCAGGCTGCTACAAAGAAGCTGGTTGCAGGTCTTGAGGCAGATGGATCCGAGGCAGCTAAGGATATCCTGAAGGAGAAGGATTTCCTGAACAAGAAGTCTCAGTGGATCTTCGGCGGTGATGGCTGGGCATTCGATATCGGCTACGGCGGAGTTGATCACGTTCTTGCTTCCGGCAAGGATGTCAATATCTTCGTTGTGAACACCGAGGTTTACTCCAACACAGGCGGACAGTCCTCCAAGGCTACTCCTGAGGGCGCTGTAGCACAGTTCGCTGCAGGCGGCAAGGAGACACCTCAGAAGGATCTCGCAGCTATGGCTATGTCCTACGGCTATGTATATGTAGCTCAGGTTGCTATGGGCGCTGATTACAACCAGACCATCAAGGCAATCACTGAGGCCGAGGCTTATCCGGGACCTTCCATCATCATCGGCTATGCACCTTGCATCAACCAGGGTATCAAGAAGGGCATGAACAAGGCCATGACCGAGGAGAAGCTCGCAGTCGAGACAGGCTACTACAACCTGTTCAGATTCAATCCGGCCGGCGGCAGCAAGAAGTTCACTCTGGACTCCAAGCCCGCTACAAAGGAGTACAAGGAGTTCCTTGGCGGCGAGGTACGTTACATGTCCCTGCAGCGCAAGAACCCCGAGAGAGCAGCAAAGCTCTTTGGCGAGGCAGAGGAGCACGCAAAGGCTCACTACGCTTACCTGGAGAAGCTCGGTGCTCTGTACAACGAGTAATCTGTTCTCTGTCAGTGGAGGCTAATGCAAATTAGCATTTACTAACATCCCGACAGGGTAGTAACATTTTAAACGAGCTAAGCACAGAGGCTTCGGCCCCTGTGCTTAGCTACTATTAGAGACTGGTGAGGGATAATTTCCCTCTCAAACCTGCAAACCTAAAAGGAGGGTTTTATTATGCCACGTGTTATTGGTGATTCCTGCATCAGCTGCGGTACCTGCGCTTCTACATGTCCTGTACAGGCTATTTCTCAGGGCGATGCTCACTATGAGATCAATCCTGACACCTGCATCGACTGCGGTGCATGCGAGTCCGGCTGCCCTGTAGGAGCTATCACAGAGGCTTAATCAGCTGACTTAAATGATTCCAATGCCGATCCGGCACTGGGGTCCATACTGATCAGTACAAGAACCCCCGCGGATGTGCGCACATCCGCGGGGGTTTCTTATACTCTTTGTAATTTGCTCATCGTCCCTTCAGAGGATCTGATATTCGAAGAGAAATCCTGTCAGCCCTGCGGCTTTTCGCCTCGCTCAAAGCCTCCAGGAAGCCTGGCGGCTGCTCCGGCACTATACGTCACTCTCCGCTCTCCGACGATCCGGTCACCGGATCCATCAGTTCTCTCGCTGTCTCAGCCTCCTCTTCCGTCATCTGTCCTGTCTTCACAGCCCAGTCCACATACGGAATCGCTCTTATCTTCTTCACGCCGTAATACTGCTCATAGCCGACATTTGTCCAGAAGCCCGGGTCCTCCTGCAGCTCCATTTCCTGAATGGCGGAGTATCGGTTGTAGAAATCCGTGTGCACCTGCGCGACCGTAATATCGTCCTCTCCCGCCGCCTTCTGCTGCTCTATGTAGCTGATTCTCTCCTGTACATCTCTGTAGATACGCGCATTATCGGCGCCGCAGGCTATGTATGTAAAAGTCATATAAAGGCCCAGCCCAAGGACTCCTGCGTACACTGTGCTGCGCACCATGATGGAGGAATCTGCCTCCCTCTCGCCCCGCAGAGCGGTCACAACCGCCTGGAGAGTTCCGATGATTAGAAAGATCCCAGCTCCAAAGAGAGCCCGCGTCTGCGCCTGTACGGTCAGGATAAGGGCATAGCTCGTCGCAAGGAACAGGAAGCCGAACAGGAGCGGGCGCTTCAGGATGATCAGCCGCTCCCTGTAAGACTTATGGCGGTTCTGCAGCCAGACGATCACACAGGCTGCCATATAGAGAATGAGCAGAACCAGAAAATACTCCTGCACGCTCTCCGTGATCTTCTCAAAGCGGGAAAAGAGGCCGTACAGGCCGCTGTGAAGCTCCGATTTGTAGGCCATGCGCTCATAGTTGCCCGGTGCATGCACCATCATGAACAGGCCGATGCATGTGCCGACTGTGCCCGCTGCAAGGACAGGATGAATCTTTCTGTGTGCCGCGAGATAAGCTGCCAGCAGGTAAAGCACATAGAGCAGGGCGCCGCCGGAGGTATTTTCATTGCACCAGCCGGCGATGATACCCAGCAAAAGAAGTCCAAGCGCTGTAAAGGCCATCTTCAGGCCGCTGCTGTGCCCGCCGCAGCCCGCCCTGTCACCAGCCGGGGATTTGACCGTGGATTTTCCAGTGCTGACAGAAGCGGCCTCTGCGCGCCTGTACGCGGCTCTGGCAGCCGTCATAAAGGCCAGGATGATCATTGTGCCCCAGAGGTAGTTGCAGGCGCCTGTCTCCCACAGAATTGACTGCTTGAAATCCACCGTAAAGAGCCACAGGCCCAGCTGGATCATCGCGAAGACGAGAACATCCCACTTTCTCTTCCCGTCGATCTGCGCGTAGATCAGCAGAGAGAGAGCAATAAAGGCGAGGCTGTTGCACACTTTGAAAACAGGTCCCGGCAGAAAGAGAAATGTGCGCAGGATCATGTGCACAACAGATCTCCCGGTCCAATGCATGTATTGGTCGGCCTCCTGCCGCACCAGATCAAACCAGTTGGAGGCTTCCTTCACCTGTGCGCCGTAAGTGAAATCATCCGAGAGCATCGGCGTGAGCACGTTGTAAACAAGAATGAGAAGAAATGAAACGAGAAGAAGCAGGAGGAACAGGTTCGCTTTCGGCGAAACCGCCTGCGCGGATTTCGCCTCAGCGAAGAACCAATTCCTGCTTCTTCCCTGTGTCTTTGCTTTTTTCATCAATAGGATCCCTTCGGCTGCAGCGTAAAGCCCTGCTCATCCACTTTGTACACAGCGTCACAGTTGTGGATGGTGGTCAGGCGGTGGGCAACGATGATGAGCGTCTTTTTGCCGTGAAGCTTCTCGATGGCATCCATGATGGCTGCCTCAGTGTCATTATCGAGCGCCGATGTAGCCTCATCAAAGATCATAATCTGCGGGTCGTTGTAGAGAGCCCTCGCGATCCCGATTCTCTGTCTCTGACCGCCGGAGATGCGGATGCCGCGCTCTCCTATGCTCGAATCCAGGCCGTGCGGCTGGCTGCGCACATAATCATCGATCTGTGCCTCCTTGAGTACCGCCCAGACGCGCTCATCATCGATCTCATCATCCGGCACGCCGTAGGCCACGTTCCTGCGGATGCTGTCGTCGAGCATGAACATCATCTGCGGCACATAGCCGATATCCTTGTACCACCCGGGAAGATTCTGCTGGATGTCAAAGCCGTCGACAGTGACCTTGCCCGATGTAGGCCGCAGGAGTCCAAGAAGAATGTCCACCGTCGTCGACTTGCCTGCGCCGGAGGGACCGATGAGGCCTATGGACTTGCCGATCGGGATTGTCAGGTCCGCATCCTTCAGGATATCTCTGTCTGTCCCCGGATAGCGATACGTGACCTGTTCCATCTTCACTTCCTTATGGAACGGGATGGGATCGGCCTTTTCCTCATTTTCATACATATCCTGCACATGGAGCTCGTGCGAGCGGATGATGATGTCCTCAACGTCCAAAAATGCAGGCTCATAATAGGCGATGTTGTTGAAGGACTGTACCATGCGGTTCGCGCTCGGCATGATTCTGATCGCCACCATCGCAAGGACGCCCACCTGGCCGATCATATTGCCGGTGCCGTACTCGCTGCCCGAGCTCAGGAAAAACCCCATCATAGCGAGGATGCCGACGATCATGATCGTCTCGATGCTAAGGCGAGGCACATTGGAGAGCGTGCTCTGGAACTGCTGGATCTGGTTCAGGCGCCCCGCGCTCCGCTCATACTGCGTGACGAAGTAGTACTCTTTATTCAGTACCTTCGTCTCCTTCATGCCGTTCATCGCCTGCATGAGCCACTTGGTGACAAGCGCGTTGTTCTGCTGCACCTCATGGCCGTAGCGGCGAAGGAGCGGCGCGAAGACCTTCTTGTTGATGAGCATGAACAGCGCAATGATGCCGCCCATTACAACCGTCATGACAGGGTTGACAACGAGGGAGAGGAGAACAAGGAAGATGAAAACCGTGAGCTCCGTGAACAGCTGCAGGTACGTCAGGACCAGATTGTAGGTGCCATTGACATCGCTGACGATATTGCGCATCACAACAGGTGTGCTGGCGTCGAGGAAGAATTCATACGGCCTGTGCACATATTCCTTGAAAATAGCTCTGGATGTATTGTACTGGCCGTTGTACACAAATCTGTACTGGCAGTAGTACATGAAGAACAGATAAATGTTCTTCACAATGTAGACAATGATCAGCGCGATGACGACCATCACGAGGAACTGGTTCACACTCTGCAGGTGGAAGAACTCGTTGATCATGCGCATGTACTTGTTCCCCTCGATGGACTCCGGGGCCGTCGCCGCCGTGATCAGAGGGAGAATAAGAGATGTGCCGATCGTCTCAAGCCACGCGCCGATGAGCATCATGATGAAGAGAATCACCATGACGTGCTGCTGTCTTTTCGTCAGGGCGTGATACAGTTTTCTGAATAATTTCATAGGCCTTCCCAAAAGATGACGGACTGCTGCAGCATTCCGCTTAAGCTGCCGGTCCCTGCGTGCTCTGCTGAGGCGATGCGAGGTTGGCGAACTTTGTCAGATCCGCCAGCCACTTGAGCTGCACCTTGCCCACAGGGCCGTTTCTCTGCTTTGCAATGATCACCTCAGCAATACCCTTGTCCTCTGTGTCCGGGTGGTAATACTCGTCGCGGTAGATGAACATAACGACGTCGGCATCCTGCTCGATGGCGCCCGACTCACGAAGGTCGGAGAGCATAGGTCTTTTGTCAGGGCGCTGCTCCACGGCACGCGAGAGCTGTGAGAGCGCGATCACAGGCACATTCAGTTCCCTCGCGAGCGCCTTCAGGGACCTCGAAATCTCGGAGATCTCCTGCTGCCTTGAATCACTGCTGCGTCCGCCCGACCCCGTCATGAGCTGCAGATAGTCAATGATGACGAGATCGAGTCCCATATCCATCTTGAATTTCAGGCACTTGGAGCGCAGTGCCGCCACGGTAATGGCAGGTGTATCGTCGATGATCAGTCCGCTCTCGCCGATCGTGCCCGCACTCTCGAGCACACTTCCCCACTCGCCGTCGCTCAGATCTCCCGTTCTGATCTTCTGGGAATCCACGTGTGAATCCATTGAGAAGAGACGGGTGACGAGCTGCTCCTTCGCCATCTCGAGGGAGAAGATCGCCACATGCTTCGCACACCTTACACCCACGTATTCCGCAATATTGAGTGCGAGCGCCGTTTTGCCCATGGAGGGTCTTGCCGCCAGAAGAATGAGATCCGAGGGCTGAAGCCCGGCTGTCTTGGCGTCGAGATCCGTAAAGCCTGTTGCAACGCCCGTGATGTTCCCGGACATCTGCGAGGCGATCTCGATCTTTCGCATCGCATTCAGCACGATCTGCCTGATCGGCACGAAGTCAGAGGCATTTCTCTTCTCCGAGAGCTTGAAAACATCCTCCTCCTCCTTTTCGAGAATCTTCTCCGGAGGATCCTGCTCCATGTACGCCTCGTTGGCGATTTCCTCATTCATGCGGATAAGGCGCCTCAGCATGGACTTGTCTGCGACAATCCGCGCATAGGAAGCCACATTCGCCGAGGTCGGCACCTGCGCGATCAGGGAGGCGATCGCCTCCGTGCTGTAAGTTTCCGGGGGAAGATTCTTCTCCTTCAGCTTTGCCTGCAGGGTCACCGGGTCCACCGCCATGCCGGCCCGCTCAAGATCTGTGATCGTCTCGAACATGATGCCGTACTGGCGGGAATAGAAGTCGTCCGGTGACAGAATCTCCATCGCCGTGCTGATTGCCTGCTGGTCCATGAGCATGGCGCCAATGACGGACATCTCCGCATCGAGACTGTGCGGCATTATTCTTTTTACTGCATTATCTTCTGCCATAATTACTAACTTTAGAAAATGCCGCTCAGGCCTCCTGCACCAGCACGTACAGTGTGCCCGTCACCTGCGGATGAAGCTTGATCGGCACTTCATGCATGCCAAAGGAGCGGATCGGCGCATCCAGCACAATCTTTTTCTTGTCGATATCAAGATCGTGCTGCTTCTTTGCTGCCTCGGCGATCTCCTTGGAGGAGACAGAGCCGAATACGCGGTCTCCCTCGCCCTTCTTCATCTTCACAGTGATCTTGAGACCTGCAATCTTCTGTGCGAGCTCCTTTGCCTCTGCCAGTCTCTCCGCTGCGAGCTTCTCCTCGTGCTTCTGCTGCAGGCGCAGCTCATTCTTATTCTTATCTGTCGCCTCTACGCCCACCTTTTTCGGCAGCACATAGTTGCGCGCATAGCCGTCGCTGACATTCACGATCTCTCCCTTTTTGCCGAGGGACTTCACATCCTGTAATAAAATTACCTTCATAATATTCCTTTCTGTGCCGCGTTCTTTGCGGCACCCCGAGGTGAAATCCGCGCATGCGGTTTCGCCGATGGGATCGGGTGTTTTCCTTTAACTTCTGTCACAGTTCTCCGTCATCGATCATCGCGTCGATCGTGTGCTTGAGCACGCCGATTGCCTCCGCAAGAGATACGTCCGTCATCTGACAGCCTGCGATGTTCATGTGTCCGCCGCCGCCAAGGCGCTCCATGATCAGCTGTACATTCACCTCATCGATGGACCTTGCGCTTATGAAAATCTGGTTCTGGTACTCCGTCAGCACGAAGCTCGCGCGCACGCCCTTTATATTAAGCAGCTCATTCGCCGCCTGCGCGCCCACAATAGTGGGGCTCTGAATCCCCTGGCCCGGACAGATGGAGATCGCGTAGCAGTTCCTGTAGATCTCCGCCTGTGAGACGGCATCCGCCTTTGCCTTGTACTCCAGCGCGTCCTCGCGGAAGAGCTTGCGGACCCTTGTGACATCTGCGCCGTTTCTTCGAAGGAAGGCAGCGGCCTCGAAGGTGCGCACGCCCGTCTTGCTCTGAAAACTGTCCGTATCAATGACAATGCCCGCGTACATGGCATCCGCCTCTTCCTGCCGGATCTTCACATTGTCACCGATGTACTGGAGAATCTCCGACACCATCTCACATGTACTGGAGGCATAGGCCTCTACATACGAGAGCGTCGCATTTTCAATTGTCTCTGTTCCCTGCCTGTGGTGGTCGAGGACGATGATCGACTTGCACAGGCGCAGGAGCTCCGGACACTCCGTGATGCTGGGTTTGTTGACATCCACGACGACGAGCGCCGAATTGCCGGTCACCTTCTCGATGGCCGTCTGGCTGTCATAGAAGAGATCAGCCGGATAGTCGGGGTTGCCGCGGAAGAGGTCAACCACCGGCTGGAGTGATGTCGACACATCGTTCAGGACGATGTGCGCCTCCTTGTTCATCGTGCGCGCCGCGCGGTAGATGCCGATCGCGGCACCGAAGCAGTCGATGTCGCCGATTCTGTGCCCCATGATGAAGACAGAATCCCTTCCGGAAAGAATCTCCTTGAGCGCCTGCGCCTTGACCCTTGCCTTGACGCGCGTATTCTTCTCCACCTGCTGCGTCTTGCCGCCGTAATAGATGATGTTGTCCGGGAGCTTGACGACCGCCTGGTCGCCGCCTCTGCCGAGAGCCAGATCGATAGCGTTGCGGGCGAACTCGTAATTCTGCGCATAGGTGAGGCCGTCCAGTCCCACGCCGATGCTCAGTGTGATCGCCATCTGGTTGCCGATGTTGACTGTCTTTACATCAGAGAGGAGCTCGAAGTGCGCCTCCTGCAGCTGGCGGAGCGCTTTCTTGCGCAGGATAATCAGGTATTTGTCCTTCTCGATCTTGCTGCAGATGCCGTCCACAGAGGAAATGTACTTGTTCACCTTTCTGTCGATGAGGGCCGTCAGGAGAGATCTGCGCACATCCTCTACGGAATCCAGTGCCTCCTCGTAGTTGTCCATGTAGATGAAGCCGATGACAACGCTCTGGTCATCCACCTCCTGAATGGCAAGACGCACCGCCGTCTCGTCAAAGAGATAGAGCGCGATGAGCGCTCCCGCCTTTTCACTCCCGTCGATGATGTCGCTGTCCGCCACGGACTGATCAAGCGGAATTCTCTTCATCTCCACGCGGTAGTTGCTGCTGCCGTAGTTGACGAAGAGCTTCACATCATCGTCAGATTTCGGGAAAATATCCCTCGTCAGCGTAGGAAAGACAGAAGTGATGGACTTTTTCTGGACCTTTCCGCCCTGCACAATGCTGTCAAAGGCATAGTTCGTCCAGATGATGCGCCCGGTATCATCAAGGATAGCGTAAGGCAGATCCAGATTTTTCAGAAGCTTTCTCTGCACCTGCCCGTACTCGGTGGCGAAGCTCACCATCTCATTGATCAGGATGGGCCGGCTCTGCAGATAAAGCGCACCGACGATGATAAAATAAGCGATCAGAAAGACCGACAGAACGATGCCCGACGGCCAGCTGACAAAATAGATCAGTATATTGACCAGAATCAGCAGAAAGCCGAGGCGGAGCGGCGCGCCGTAATAGGCAGCTATCCGCCCCTTCAGTTTTATCCGGTTGTTCTCCATTTCCTGTACCCTTTGCGGAAAATTTCTGCGCGCAGAGCACGCTTTCCTCCGGTAATCCGTCCGGTCAAAGCGCGTAAGCAGTCTTTGCGCAGAGATCATACCCCCGCCGGATTATGCGGGTATGTAAAGACATACTAGTATATTATATCATTCGTGGATAGAAACTGCATTAACATGAAAACCCCCGGCGGAATAACCGCCGGGGGTTCTTGCCACCAGTCCGTGCAGACTGATTATCTCTCTGTATAAGGAAGGATCGCAAGGTGACGTGCTCTCTTGATCGCTACTGTAAGTGCTCTCTGGTGAGTAGCGCATGTGCCTGTGATTCTTCTGGGAAGGATCTTTCCTCCCTCGGAGATGTACTTGCGCAGCTTCGCTGCGTCCTTGTAATCGATTGTGCTGTCCTTTCCGCAGAAAACGCATACCTTTCTCTTTCTGTGGAAGTTTCCTTTACGTCTGAAGGGCTTGTTCTCGCCGCCGTTCTCTTTATTGAAAGCCATTATTGCCTCCTGAAGGATCCTCCCGGATCCTTTCTGCAATTCAACGCCCGCCGCACTCCTGCTGCAGGCCACTCACTGTCTGTCACCCATTCTCAGGTACTGATCATGCGAAGGGCAGCTCTTCATCAATTCCGTCCGGAATATTCATGAAGCCATCCACTGTCCCTGAAGGTTTCTCGCTGGAGGAAGAGCCAGGGCGCTGTGCCGGTGCGCTCTGTCTGCTGTCCGGATATCCGGAGTAGTCAGGGCCGCTCGTCTGTGCGTTCTTGCTCTCTGCGAATTCCTGATCCTCAACCACGACATCTGTCGTGTAGACCTTAACCCCGTCTTTGTTCGTATAGCTCCCTGTCTGGATTCTGCCGGAGAGGCAGATCTTTGTTCCCTTGTGCAGGTACTTCTCGGCGAACTCTCCGGACTTGCCAAAGGCGACACAGGATATAAAATCGGCGGTCTGGCCGTCCGCATTGCTGCGGCTTCTTCTTCTGTCTACGGCAAGCGTATATCTTGCCACGGCCATTGTATTCTCACCGGATGTATAGCGGACATCGGGATCTCTTGTCAGACGTCCCATCAGGACTACCTTATTCATAGTACCTCTGCTTTCTGTTAAGCCTCCTGCTTAACGCACAGATATCTGAGGACATTGTCCATAATGCGCATGCGGCTCTCGATCTCAGCGATAGCGGAGCCTTCTGCCTCGAAGCGAACGAAGTAATAATATCCCTCGGTCATCTTCTGGATCGGGTAAGCAAGCTTCTTCTTGCCCCAGCTCTCGTCAACGACTACGTTAGAAGCGCCGAATCTCTCGACGAGCTCCTTGCAGTTGTTCACTACTGCTGCTCTTGCCTCATCATCAATCTGCGCATTCACAACAACGGCTAACTCGTATTTGCTCATGTGCTCTACCTCCTTCTGGTCTCTGGCTCTTACAACTGTGTAAGAACAAGGATTACTGCTGCCGCAGCGCCGCCATATTCGCGCTACGTCTGGGACGGACATCCCACGGAGTTCAATTTTAGCACATGAGAACAACCAACTGCAAGATATTTGTGTATAAAAAAGGCTGAAAATTAATCCAATGCCCCCAGCACCTTTCCGATACTGTCATCGATGACGAGGTCGGCCTGTGCATCCCTCGACGTGCTGCTCTTGTTGATGAGAACCAGCTTGTCCCCGCGGTAGTAATCGATGAGCCCGGCCGCCGGATAGACGACGAGGGAGGTTCCGCCGATGATGAGGACATCCGCCTCGCTGATCGCGCGCACGGCCCGGTTCAGTGTATCCATATTGAGGCCCTCTTCATAGAGAACGACATCGGGCTTGATCCTGCCGCCGCACTTCGGACACCTCGGCACGCCCTCCGCATTCCGCATGAACTCGACATCATAAAAAGCATGGCAGTTCTCGCAGTAGTTGCGCAGCGTGCTCCCGTGCAGCTCGAGAATATTGTCCTCCGGTGCGCCGACTGCTCTGGCCGCCGCCTGATGCAGACCATCAATGTTCTGCGTCACAATGGCCCTGAGCTTACCCTCTTTACTCCACTGCGCGAGCTTCAAGTGCGCCTTGTTCGGCTTTGCATTATGCGCCGGCAGAAGGATCTTGTTCTTATAGAAGCGGAAGAACTCCTCCGGCCTCGACATATAGAATGTGTGGCTTAAGATCTCCTCCGGCGGATAGTCGTACTGCTGGTGATAGAGGCCGTCAACGCTGCGGAAATCCGGAATGCCGCTCTCCGTCGACACGCCGGCGCCCCCGAAGAAAACGATATTATCCGATCCCTTGATCATCTCGTTCAGCCTGCTGATCTTTTCCTCTTCTGTCATTTGCTGCCTCCCTCCTTCAGGAATGTATCCAGATCCGAGACGCCGATGATGGCCGCCGCCTTTTTGCGGATACTGGCCGAGTCGGCATTTTTATAAAACGAATACGACTTTTTGTTCGTGCCTCCCTCCGTCGTCAGGCCGCTGGCCAGTCCCTGCGCCGTCTCCGTCGCATGGTCCATCTGCCTGCTGTAGAGGAAGCCGTCTATGTAAGGATTATTTTCCGCCTGTCTGTAGGCATAGATGATGGCTGCCGCCTGCACGGCCTCTCCGTACGTCGATGTATAGCCGATCTCGCTGATGAGAACACTCCGGACATCCCCGTCGGGCTCGCGCATATCTGCCCTCTGCATGAGATCCGTCAGGATGCTGATGTTCTGCATCGTGATGTAGGGCGATGTCTGGCTCTTTTTCACCTTTGCATCCTTTTTCCAGACATAGGGAGAGGTCATCTTCGAATTATACGGGTGAATCGCAACGCCCCAGTGGCCGTCTCCCTGCGCTTTCATCTGTTGTGCAAAGCCGATCAGAAACGTCCTGCTGCCAAAATACCCGGACGACGCATTATTCTCCGCGTACTGATGGTCAAGGGAGATGTAGACCTTTGCCTTCCCGTTGACGCTGCGGATCGCGTTGTAGCAGATCCGGAAGGCATCGGCATAGCGCCTGATTTTTGTGGTGACATCCGAATCGCTGCCGTCGTAATACCACTCCCTGGTGTTCACCTCGTTTCCGATGATCCAGTTGTCCACGGTGCCGTAGACGCCGTCCGAGTAGCGGTCGGCCAGGAACCAGGTGATGGCGGCCAGCGTATCCGCGCCGTCCTTATCCGCCGCATTGAACGCATAGTAGTAGGCGCCGTCATATCCTCTGGCAGTCGGGTAGATCATCGTCTCATCCGAGGTCAGATCATTCAGAAGAATCAGCGTCGTGCGGATCCCCTGAATGGACATGAACGGCACGATGGCGTCGTACTGCGCGAGGATTTTGCTGTTGACGTAATAGGTCTTTCCATCATACGTAAATGCCTTGTCCCCGTTCTTCATGAGCGTCCCTAAAGGAACATTGTAGACGATCTGGTCGACGCCGAGATCCGCGAGCGAATTCGAGGCAAGGAGCTCCGGCGCGGGGAGTATGCCCTTCTTGCCAATCTCCTTTCTCTCCACGGTGTGCTCTGCGATCTCCTCGGGATTTTCAATATAGAGCGTGCTGCCGGTCTGCTTCAGCTTCCCGTTTACCTTGATGACGAGCGTGAACTTCTTGTACAGGAGCGAATCCTTCGTATTATTGTTCAGCGGCACTTCAAACGAGACGCCTTCCAAAGGCGTTGTCTGTGCCACCTCCTCGCCCTGCGTCCCGCTCTCATAAGGCTCCTGTGCATACAGGCGGAAAACGGCATCGTCCGTGTACGCCATTCCCTTCGTCGTCACTTCGATCTCATCGCCGTCGAGGCGCACGCTGTCGATACTGATCTTCTGATCCGCAGCGCCGGATGCCTGCACGGGGAGCGCCGGTCCCAGAAGACACAGGGTCCACAGAACGAGCACCGTGAAAATAACGGCCGTCCCGGAAAAAAAGGCGCCGCCCGCAGTATATTGTCCTTTTCGATTGTCTGCCGCCAGCGCGCGCTCCTGCATGTTCTCCACTCTCTCCTGCTACTAGAATATTATACCCGCACCCGGACATATATGAGAGCGGTTTTGATCTTTCGCGGACGCAGAAAAGGAGAGCTCCCGATCAAACCGGAAGCTCTCCCCTTATTCACTGTAACTGTTAAACTGATGTGACCGTTTACATCCCGGGAACCCCCGGTTCTCTTCGATGCCCGCGTTCAGACGCACCGGATCAGCAGATGTGGCAGATCCATCCCTCGGGAGCCTCGATCTCGCCCTCCTGGATGCCGAGCAGTGTCTCTCTGAGCTTTGTCATCCAAGGGCCCATCTTCTCCATGCCGGAAGCAATGTTGATATCCGTCCCATGATCGTTGATCTTTCCGATCGGGGAGATAACTGCTGCTGTGCCGCACAGACCGCACTCCTTGAAGTTGCCGTCCTTCACTTCCTTGAAGTAAACGGGTCTCTCATCGACCTTCATGCCAAGGTAATGCTGTGCCACATAGACAAGGCTTCTTCTTGTGATGGAAGGAAGGATGGAGTCGGACTTCGGTACTACCAGTGTGTTGTCCTGATCTACGAACAGGATGTTCGCGCCGCCTGTCTCCTCGATCTTTGTTCTCGTTGCCGCATCGAGATAGATGTTCTCAGCGAAGCCGAGGCGGTGTGCCTCCATGATCGCCTTCAGGGACATTGCGTAGTTCAGGCCGGCCTTGATGTTGCCTGTGCCGTGCGGAGCCGCTCTGTCGTAGTCTGTGATTCTTACGTAAATCGGCTTAGCGCCGCCCTTGAAATAAGGGCCTACAGGTGTTGTCAGAATGCGGAACTGATAGTCATCTGCAGGCTTGACGCCGATGACGGGGCTGATGCCGAACACGTAAGGACGGATATAAAGCGTTGCGCCCGTGCCGTACGGCGGAACCCACGCCTCATCTGCCTTGACAACCTCCTTGACTGCCTCTACAAAGCGGTCAACCGGGAACGGAGGGATCTCAAGACGCTGTGCGGAATCATACATTCTCTGGCCGTTCAGATCCGGGCGGAAGCAGACGATCTCGCCCTTCTTTGTCGTATAAGCCTTCAGTCCCTCGAATACGGACTGAGAATACTGCAGAACACCTGCGCACTCACTCATGACGACCTTGTCGTCTGTGGTAAGGCCTCCCTCATCCCACTTGCCTGCTGCCTTTGTGTAGTTGGCAACATAGCGGTAATCTGTCTTCATGTAGGCAAATGAGAGATTTGCCCAGTCAAGATTCTTCTTTTCCATCTTCCGTGACTCCTTCTTTATTTGTGGGGCGGCTGCCCGCTGCCTGCCCGTAAGAAGGCGGTGCATGAGCTCCGACAGCTGCTGTAAGTGGCCAGATGCTGCATTTTCGCTGTGGTCAATTATTAACGACTAATATAGCACGGCATTATATGAATTTCTAGTAACATGCCAAAAAAATAGCCATCATCATATCAATCAAGTATGATACAGGCCGTTCCTTATCTGTGTCTCCCTCCTGCCCGCCAAAACCGCTCGATCTCTGTCCGGATCTGCGGATGGAGAGAAGCCGGGCCGGATCCCGGCTGATCGGCTTCCGGCTTCTCACGCCACTGTGCCGCCGTCTTCTCCCTCACTCTGCAGGATTGCCTTCTTCCGGAGCGCCCAGTGGGCCCTGCGCGTCAGCACCGGTACATAGGTAAGGAGCAGGAGATAGAGCCGGTTCTTTCCTGTGAGAAAGGGGTTCTTCAGGGTATCCCGCACATGTGCGCGCAGATACCCGCACACACTCTGATAGAAGGCATTCTCCTTTGTCATATCGCGCACCGGCACATGCAGCATGTAGTCGAGCCGCTCGAAGAGACCAAAGCGCACCGCCGCCTGCGCAAGGCCGGGATGTCCCGGCACGACCGCCTTCTCCACCAGATCCGCCTGCCGCACAATATCGATATAGGCCTTTGAAAACTGGGACGGGTTCCTCCTTCTCGTCGCCGACCCCCTCCTGTGGAGCACTTCATAGCCGACAGAGGGCAGGCACAGGACGCCGGAAATCCGGTCCATGACGCGCATATACAGACCGAAATCTTCGCCCAGCGTCCCCTCCTCGAAGAGATTGTCCCGCAGGAGCAAAGCCGGGCACAGCTTTGTACAAAAGGAAGAATCCCCCGTATACAGAAGCAGAGACCTGGCAAACGCCTCCGCCCCGACCAGCTCCATCTGTGCGGGCGGCGTCACCGCATCCAGCAGGCGCTCTCCCCTCTCATTCACCTCGATCCGCCCGGTCTGCACAAGAAGAGGGAGGGCTCCCGCATCCCCGGCATGACTCTCCTGCCAGCGGGAGAGCCCTTCCATCATCGCCGCATACATGTCAGGCCGAATGGCATCATCCGCGTCCACGAAACCGATATACTCTCCATGAGCTGCGCGTATGCCGCAGTTTCTGGCCGATCCCGCGCCCCCGTTTTCCTTGTGCAGAACAACAATCCGCGGATCTTCTTTCGCAAGTGCTCTGCACACAGAGAGTGAGCCGTCCGAAGAACCGTCATCCACCAGAATGATCTCCAGGTTCCGATACGTCTGTGCGGTTACCGTGCGCACTGTTGCCGGAAGAAATGTCTCCGCATTATAGACCGGTATGATGACTGAGATCAGACTCTCCATTTCAAACTTACCTCTCTGTGCCGCGTCTTTTGCGGCACCCCGAGGAGAAATGCCCGTAAGGGCTTTCCCCTTCACATAAGCGGAAACTGCAGGGCTGTCCCCGCCCATTAGAAAAAAGAGTATGTGCTGTTCAGGGAAGCCTCTTTGCCCGCAGGAACGGCCTCAGTTCAGGATCGGGACTAAGAGGTCCCTCCGCCGGCAGTCCCTCCATCGGATTCTCTCCGCCCATGATCTTCCTGCAGAAGGCAAGGAGCCGCTCTGCCGCCGTCTGCGCATTCCACAGACCCGCGATCTCTTCATATGCGCGGGCACCCATAGCCTGCGCGAGGTCCTTATTTTCAATAAGATGAAGGACCTTCGCCGAAAAATCGGAGAAATCCTCTCCGTTATAGATGTAGCCATTGGCGCCGCTTTTAATAAGGTAAGGGACGCCGCCCGCCTGTGCGCCCGCCGTGACGGCGCAGCCGCTGTTCATCGCCTCGTTGAGGACAGCGCCCCAGCCCTCCCCGTGATCACTGGTAAAGAGGAAGATCCGCGCCCTCTCCATGAATGTCCGCACCTGCGCCGGGTCCAGAAATCCATGGAAAACAACGCTCTCCGAGAGGCCGTTCTCTGCCGCGAAGGATCTGTACTCTGCTTCCTTCTCTCCGGAGCCGATCATGTCCAGGTGAAACGGAACCTTCCTTTCATGGAGTTCTTTTGCGAGGCGGAGCGCCATTTCGGGGTGTTTGACGTCCATAAATCTGCCCGCCCAGAGAAGGCGCACGCACCCTGCCTCCGCTTCTGCGCGCTCTTTGATCTGCTGCAGTTCTCCGTCTTTATAAGTGCGCAGCGGCGGAAAATACCCCCACCGCAGCTTCTTGTGCGGAAAGGCGTGAATGAGCGCAAAATCCGAGCCCACATAGGCGCCGGAGCAGAGAAGGTAGCAGGGGGCAGTGCGGAATCTCGTAAAAGCCATGTATTTGTCCGCAAGGCCCCTCGGGGAGATGGCTTTCCACCGCCCGTCGCGGTAGAGCCGCTCGCTGATCCGGAGTACAGGCCTGCCGGCGAGGAGCCGCCCGCGCACGGTTTCCTCTGCGGCGGGTGCCCAGCCCGCAAGGAGAATATCGCAGGAGAGAAGAAGCTTCTTTATGCCATCCGGATCATCCTGAAGACTCCTCACATAGGGGAGCGATCCAATCTCATCCGCCCAGCCCATGCGGCGCCTCTCCTCGTCCATAGGCTCTGTCTGCACGAACGTAAAATCCGTGTCCGCGGCTTTTGAAAGGGCGCTGCAGAGGGGAATCTGGTGATGGTTGATGTAGTTGCTGACAAAAACGATCCGCATGTTCAGACCATACTCCTGTAGATCGAGACGAGGCGGCGGAAATTTGTGTCCGGATTGTGCGTTACCATGGCGCGCTCACGGGCATTTCTGCCGAGCCACCCGGCGAGGGAGCTGTCACAGAACACCGTCTTTACGCCCTCGGCGAGCTCGGAAATCCTGCCGCCCGGAAAGAGAATGCCCTCTTCCCCGTCCTCGCACAGATCTCCGATGCCGCCGACCTTCGCCGCCACAACAGGCATGCCAAGGAGCATCGCCTCGCACAGGCTGTTCGGGGAATTCTCCACGGCAGAGGGGCACACATAGACGCCGCTGCGCAGATACTGCGCCTTCATCTCCTCCGCAGAGAGCCGTCCCAACATGATGACATGCCCTTCCAGGTGATTGTCGCGGATCAGACTCCGAAGATACAGACCGTAAGAGGAGATCCAGACAGGCATCGGCCAGCGCTTTCTCTCCCTGAGCCTGCCGCCTACATTGCCGATGATGGAATTGCCCGCGACATAGAGCTTTGCATCCGGAAATCTCTCCAGGATGGCGGGCATCGCCTGCAGCATGTAATGAAATCCCTTCAGGGGATAATCCCCCTGGCTCATGAAAATACTGTGCGGCTCCGCGCTCTCCGGCCTCCACTCTCCCTCGTAGAATTCCGGGCGCATCGTCTCGTTCATGAAATGATAAACGGCGTCCGGATTGATCTCCGACGTGATCCTCCGGTCAAACGAGGTGCGCCCCGTCACATGGAGCGTGTTCTGCAGTGCCTCTTCCTCTCTCTGCGCGCGGATCTGAAACTTCTTCTGCTGCTCCTCAAGGGAGTCCCTGCGGTACCTGTCGCGGAAGGTCCTTCTCTTCTGCACACTGTACGGAAGATCTGCCATATATGCATCCGCGATGGAGCAGCAAAGTCCCTGAATGCCGATCAGCGTGTGCTCCGGGTTGTCGAATGCCCGCACCATGGCCAGTGTGTGCGGAAACTCCGTGCCGAAAATATGCACCATATCAGGCCTGAAGTCCTTAATGACTGCGCGGAAGCGCTCCTCAAGGGAGGCATCGTAGACTTCCGGCGCATTGAGGTTTTCCTGAAAACCATAAAAGGAGACGCCGTCGACGGTCTCTTTGCACGCGCCCAATGACTGCGGAACCGGGCAGCACACGCCCAGCTCCACTAACTTCTCATCGCTCCCTCCTCTTCTAGGTTCCCTGATGAGCCGCTCGTAGCAGCCTGTGAGCCACCCCTCGCGGTTGGAATAGGAAACTCCCATTGCCCTGGCAAAGCGCGGGAGCATGATATTGCACAGCCAGAGTATCCTCATTACTCGTTCCTCGTCTTTAACTTCGCAATCGTTTGGCACACACGGGCAAACCACTGCCCCTTCCTGCCGGTCTCAGGTGAGTGCCGGACGAATTGTCCTATGAATTGCCGCTTTCCCTGCGTTTATGTCCGTATACGGCATTCTTTATCCTGTCGTAGAGCGCGGCTGTTCTCTTCCCGTGGGCGATCTTCTCCCGCAGGGGCTGGAGCGTTGCGAAGAGATAAAGTGTGAACAGAGCCCTCTCCTTCGGTGAAAAGTACTGCTCTGCGATCTCCCGGTGCTCCTTTGCGGAAACTGCGCGGTTCTCCTTTGTCTCCGAAAATCCGCCTCCCTCGTAATCGGCGATCACAAACGGCATGCTGTGCGTCACCGCGCCCCCGCGGATCACCGCCCACAGGAAGTGCTCATAGTCCGCCCGCACCCGGTAGTGCAGATCGAACCCTCTCTGCGCGAACAGCGCCCTGTCGTAAAAACAAGCCTGATGGCAGGGGAGCGCCCTGAACATGGCAAAATGTGTCATGGAAGGATTGGCAGCCACAACCTGGCCCGTCTGCATTTCGAGCACATCGCCGTACCAGATTGCGCGCTCATCTCTATTATAGTCTGTTCCGTGCCCGTGTGCCCGGATCGCCCGATACACCTGCTCCAGCACGTCCCTGTCGTGGAGCAGGTCCCCGCAGTTCAGAAAATAAAAAAATTCTCCCGCCGCCGACGCGACGCCCTCATTCATGCCGTCATAGATGCCGCGGTCCTTCCTGCAGATCAGGCGGATCCTCGGATCAGCGGGCAGGGCAGAAAGGGACCCGTCCGCGGATCCCGCGTCCTTGATGATGATCTCGTAGTCCTCAAATGTCTGCGCCAGTATGCTGTCGATGGTTGAAGACAGGCGCGCGCCGGCATTGTAGGATGCCACGATGATGGAGAAAAAAGGCGTGTTCATCTGCATTGCTCCTTCATGTTCACCTGACGGAAGAAACGGCTGCCCGCCCGGAGGCTTCTCTTCTGCTCTCAGCGGGGCGCTTCCTCTTCCGGCACAGCGGTTCACTCGCCCACACTGCGCGAGGGCGTCTGCGAGAGCTCATGGAAGAGAAAGCTCCGGTAAGGCAGAATCCTGATGTTGGAGGCGCCGGCGCTGTGCAGAAAGACGGCAAAGCTAAGGAGCGCCGCCAGAAGGATGCCGGCGCGGACCAGACGGGCGCTGCAAAATCTTCCGCCGCCTCTGATCCTTTTTCCCCCGCACTTTTTCTTTCTCTCCTGCCTCTCCTCCGTCCCGCCTGCAGACCTTTTCTCCGACAGAATTTCCTCAGCAGCTCCCTCTTTTTCCTCCCTGATCCGCAGCAGCTGCGGGATGAGAAAGATCTGCGGCACCATCAGATAGTAGCCGATACGGGAGAGCTCTGGGATGAACCAGCCGCATATATACAGGAGAAGCGCCAGCACCGTACAGTGCAGGCGAAAGCGCAGAGAAGGATCCCTCTGCAGGGCGGCCAGTCCGTCAGTACCTTCCGTGTGTGCCCTGTCTGTCAGCGGCTTTCGGATATCCCATCCGTCAGCGGCCTCCGTGTGTGCCTTGTCCGTCAGCGGCTTCCATGCACGGACCACCCAGAGTGCCAGGACGAGGATGAGCGCATTGCGCGCGATATTGCCGGGGCTCACCTGCCCGCCCTCCGCGAGGATCGATGTCCCTGCATAAGAGGGGTAGAGCTTCACAATGAGTTCCATCACCGGCTCCCGCAGAAAGAGAACGCCTGCCCCCGCACACAGCAGCATGAGCAGATCTCTTTTTTTCCAGCGCAGCATGCAGAGAGGGTAAAAGAGAAAAACGACCAGCGCGGATTTGTGAAAGAGCGCCGCCAGTACAAAGAGAAGCGCTGCCGCAGGCCATCTGCCGTCAAAGAGAAAGTGCTGTGCATAGAGCACGATGGCCAGTGCCAGGTAGTAACGCACAGTGTTGTAGCTCTGAAAATAATACCCAGAGAACATAAAAAGAAGGAAGGTCAGAGGAAAATCCTCCGCCTGCTGCCGCATGGCGGCCAGAAAGAACAGAATTGTCCCCGCGGCAAAGAGCGCAAAGATGAGCAGGTAGTTCTCATATCCGCACAGACCGTAGATCAGCCTGCACAGCCAGTTGAAGCCGGGCTCCGTCGGCACATAGGCGTGCACATACGCAAGATGAAAGAACTCCACGTAGCGCATGTAGTCATTTCCAGTCTCCTGCCGCAGCGCCTCCGGCACGAAGAGGACCAGAAAGAGAGCGGCAAGGAACACAAAGGAGGCCGCGCGCCCGCGGCGAATGCCGGGCCTTTCGAACAGGGCGCTGCCGGCCTGCTGCGTGGACAGAATCCGGCCTGTGCTTCTCATCGCACCGCTCTGCCGCTGTGCGCCAGTGCCTGCCCGACGGCTTCCCTGTGCGCACGATGTGCCCGCAGCGCCGCGCCGGCAGGCATCTGCGGCATACGCCAGAATGAGTGCCGCCGCTGTAATTGCGATATAGAGTATCAGACTTTCCTTCATGTCCATAGCCCGCTGAGACAGACTCCGCGAATGCGGCAGCCGGTGTGTATGCGCCGGTGCTGCCGTCTGCAGGATCCTGCATCAGCATGATCGTCTCCCGATCGTTCCTGCCCGGCTCAGGCCTCTCTTATTCCCTTCGTCATCAGGCGCAGGGCCGTGCCAAGCGGGATATCCCTGCACATCTTCCTGTGTGCCAGAAGAAAACGCAGTGCAAACGGCCGCGCCATCACCCCATAGAGATAATGATAGAGGACTCCCCTGTCATAGAAGAACTTCTCATTGTAGCCGGTGAACCACGTCGACTCGCCGTCCGCCCGCGCATTCTCGTGGCCGATGACGACGGGGGCGGCGTATATTTTCAGTCCCTTTTTCAGGCAGTCGTGGATGAAGAGGGAATCCTCTCCGTTGCTGTATCTGGCGCCGCCGCCAAAGAGAAGGGAAAACCAGACGTTTGCCTTTCGAAGACTCTCGAGCCGCGCGCACATCGCGTAGGTGGGATAGCGCCCGTAGTTGTACCAGCGCACTCTCTTGTGGCGCACATTCTCATATGTTCTCCGGCTCTCCACCGCCGTCACGTTGAACATCAGGATGTCCGCCTGAGGGTTTCGCTCGAATTCCTTAAGAATTCTGTTCTCATAGTCGTCGTTGTAGACAATGTCCTCGTCCGCGAACAGGACAAGGTCCCCGTCCGCCCGCATCAGGGCGTTGTTCCTGTTGAGTCCGACGCCCCTCTCATTGAATGCGTAGGAGCGGATCATCCGCCCTTTCCGCTCAAATTGCTTGTAGGATACTTCCTGGCACTGGTTGCAGATTACGGCCTCTGTCGACAGATTCATATGTTCTGCCAGCATGATGTCGTTCTCCTGCACACAGGCCACCAAAACCTGCAGTCTCATCCGTTTCCTTTATCTGTGCCTTTTCTTCTCCGGCACCTGTCCGCGTTTCTGAACTGTCTCCGCCTGCTGCAGAGTATGCGCCGGGGCAGCACGGTAATATCGCTGAAGAAACCGGCCGTCGGCGTCCGTGAGGACAATTCCCTTCACTGTCTTGTGCACCGCGCCTGCCTGCGCGAGCAGATTCTCACAAAGGCATCCCGATCTCTCTCCGGCGCGCACGGCAAGGAGCAGACAATCCGCCCTGCGCACATTCGATGCAAAGGCCGCATCAGATGGCGCTCCAGCGGCCAGAATCTCTATCTGTTCCTCTGTTCTGTCGCCTCTTACTTCTCCCGCGGCGCCGACACCTGCACCTTCAGATCCGGCAGCGCTGCTCTTTTTCTGCTGTTCCTGTGCGCACCGCAGCGCCTTTGCAGCCTCCTCTGCATGTGATACGCCGTCTGCGCTGATGACCGCGTATGTGCGTCCGCACATTTCTTCCTGCGCCGCCTGCGGCGTGGCCATGCACGCTTCGCCGTCTGCAGCTGTCTCCGCCGGATACTCTCCGCCCGCAAGAGCGGAGAGCCCGATGGCGTTCTCTGCAGTGATCACCGCCGGCAGATCTCCGCGTCCTTTTTTAGGCAGCACCTGCAGAACGGGCAGACCGTAGCGGCGCACCGCGTCCTCCGGCACATAGACGGCGTCATCGAGCGCCATATACAGCCACAGGCCGCACGCGGAGACAAGAAAGCCGAGAAAGATGCCCAGAAGAGCGGCATTCCGCGTCCTGTCGTTCACGGTGACAAGGGCAGGCGATGTGGCCTGGAGAAATGTAATTTTGTCAAACTCCTTTTGAGTCTCCCCGAACTGCACGAGCCCCTTTTGAATCCCCTCCGTCAGCTCCTCTGCATCTTCTGCGCTCTTTGCTGTCACGGTCACCGTCATGAGGCGAATGTCCGAGAGAATATCGGCCTTTGCGTCCGCCCTCGCCTCCTCAATTGTCATGTCCGATGGAAGATTCTCCTTAATGACATCGGAGATGGCGGGGTGAGAGAAGAGAAGATCGTCCCACGTTGCCGCATTGTAATAGTCATACGCTTTCTGCGTCTGCTCGTTGACGGCGAAATCGATGTAGAACTTGGAGATCACCTGATACTGCCTTGTTCCCGCCGCGCAGGTGATCACCGCCGTATAGACGGCAAATCCAAGAAGGCCGCCCAGCACACAGGCAAGCGGAACGATCCAGATCCTGCGCAGAGTCTGCAGAAAGACGCTGCGCGTATTCATCTGCTCCTGCAGATGCCGCGTCTCACTGCCTCTCATTGTCATCCTCCTCGCTGTGCGCATCCCCGCGCAGCGCCGTGACCTGGCCTGCGCTTACGCCTTCAGTGCTCTCGGGCTGCAGCAGAATTTTCAGGGTAAGGAGCATAAGCTTGAGATCGAGCCAGATGCTGTAATTCTGAATGTAGGTGAGATCGAGCTTGAGCTTGTCGTACGGCGTCGTGTTGTACTTGCCGTAGACCTGCGCGTAGCCGGCAAGGCCCGCCTTCACCTTCATCCGCAGTGCGAACTCCGGCATATCTTCCATGTACTGTGCGATGATCTCCGGCCTCTCCGGGCGGGGTCCTATAAACGACATATCTCCGCGCAGAATATTGATCAGCTGCGGCAGCTCGTCGATCCGGACCTTCCGGATAAAGTGCCCGATGGGCGTGATGCGGTCGTCATGCTCTGCAGCGAGCCTTGCGACGCCGTCCTTCTCTGCATCCACGCGCATGCTCCGGAATTTGATGATCCTGAACTGCTTCTGCCCCTGCGTGCAGCGCACCTGCTGATAGAAGACAGGTCCGTGGTCATAGGCATGGATCAGAACGGCCGTCACAAGAAAAATCGGCGAGGTCAGAATGAGGAGAATGAGCGCACAGACGACATCGATCGTGCGCTTCCAGAATCTCTGGGCAAAGGTGAGGGCATACTCCCTCGTCATATACAGCGGAGTGTCAAAGAGATGGAGCTGCAAAGATCCCTTGATCAGAACATCCGGGATTTTCGGCATCATATAGACGCGGATCCCCCGGGCATAGCAGAACTTGAGCAGTTCATTTCGCGCCGCAACAGGCAGGTCCCACAGAACAACGCCAAGGCCCGTCTCCAGAATCCTCTTCTCGAGCTCTTCGACGCCAAGGCTGATATCCAGGCAGGCATCGATCTTATACTTATCCGGGCGGGAACTGAATTTTCCCAGAATAGCATCAATGGAGCGCTCGCCGTGAATAAGAAGGAGGTGCCTCGGCGGAAAGGCCTTCTTGTACATCCTGTCGCAGACATTCACCCACAGAACGGCGATGACAATCTGCCCTGCGGTGCACAGGAGCATCGGCGGAACCGGCAGCGTCCAGTTGCGCAGAAGCGAGTCCTGAAAATAAGAAATGATGTTCACCGCGATCAGCGAAAAGGCCTGGGAGAGGCATACATCCATCTTCTTCATATAGCCCGCATTCATACCGCCGTATGTCGCCATGAAGAAGAGGAGCAGCACCAGATAGATCAGAAGAACAAGAAGATGCCCCTTGAAATAGAACTTCAGCCGCAGCCGCACCAGCGGATAATAGCTGCTGAACCACAGCACGGCATAGACCGCGACCTGCATAACGATGCCAAGAAGCGGCAGCTCCAGCGCGATGACTTTTTTGATGGAATCTGCGTGTTTGTTCATGAATTCTCCGGATCAGCCCCGCTCTCTTCCTCGTCAACCAACTCCTGCACAAGATAAATCGGTCTCGCCTTCAGCTCCTGATAGGCCTTCGCGAGATACTCGCCGATGATGCCGAGAAAGAACATCTGTATGCCGGCGACGAGCAGCATGATGCACACCATGGACGGCCAGCCGGCCACCGGATCGCCGTAGAGCATCGCCCTGACCCAGACGAAGAGGAGCATCACAAAGGCAAAGAGGCACAGAACGACGCCGAGAAAAGCAGCCATCGTCAGCGGCACTGTGGTGAAGTCGACAATGCCCTCAACCGCGTAGACAAAGAGTTTCCAGAAGGACCACTTGGTCTCGCCGTGCCTGCGCTCGACATTTTCAAACTCGACCCACTTGGTCTTATAGCCGACCCAGCCAAAGATGCCCTTGGAGAAGCGGTTGACCTCCTTTAAGGAGAGCACGGCGTTCACGAACTTGCGGCTCATCAGCCGGTAATCTCTTGCGCCGTCGACGATATCCGCACTGGAAAATCTCTTCATGAGGGCATAGAATTTGCGCGCAAAAAAGGAGCGGATCGGGGGTTCTCCCTTCCTGTCCACTCTCCTTGTGGCTGCGCACTCATACCCCTGCTGAAGCCATTCATACATCTCCGGAAGGAGTGAGGGCGGATCCTGCAGGTCTGCGTCCATGATGGCCACATAATCGCCCTTCGCGTGCTGCATGCCGGCGTACATAGCCGACTCCTTGCCGAAATTGCGCGAGAAGGAGATGAGCTTGACCTTTTTGTCCCGCGCGATCAGCTTCTTTACAGCGCTCACCGTGCCGTCGCTGGATCCGTCATCCACATAAATCAGCTCATAGGTGAGATCATGGGCATCAAAAAACGCCTTATTCTTCATGAATTCCTCATAAAAATAAGGCACGTTCTCCTCTTCGTTATAGCAGGGAACTATCGCACTGATCAGTTTCATATCGCTCCATTACCTTTTCAGTCGGGATCAATAAAGGCCATGACGCCCACAAGGCCGGGGCCTGTGTTGAGGGCCATCGTCGCCGTGATCTGCTGCTCGAAGAGGATCTGTGCATCCGGCACCTCTTTGCGGATCATCTCCTGCATGGCCGCTGCCTCTTCATGGGCGCCGCCCTCCTCGACCACGATCCATGTGCGGTGTCCGCGGCAGAAGGCCTTCACAGACTCAAGGAGCTTGTCCTTGGCGAACCGGTTCCCCCTGATCTTTGCAACTGTGTAGTAGATGCCGTCGTCATTGCAGCTGATAATCGGCCTGATCTGCAGAATCTCGCCGACTGTGCCCAACACCGTCCCGATCCTGCCGCCCTTCTTCAGATACGTCAGTGTATCCATGTAGAAGAAATCCTTGCTGCAGTGAATCCGCTCCTGCATCTGCGCCGTAATCTTCTCAAACGGCCAGCCCTCCTGGAGCTTCTTCGCCGCCCAGATGGCAAAAATGCCGGATCCGATCGAGATGTTCTTCGTGTTGAACACGAAAATATCCAGGTCCTCCATCTCCGAGGCAGCCAGCCGCATAGTGTTGTATGTGCCGGAGAGTCCGCTCGATATGCAGACGGCGATAAGGTGCTCGTATCCCTCGTCCCGGATCTCCCGGAACGCATCCTGCACTTCTGCGACGGAGGGCGTCGATGTTGATGGAAATTCCGGATATCTCCTGTAAACTTCTGCAGGATCGATGTCTACGCCGTCTCTGTAATCCTTCTCAGGGTAAATAATGCGGAGGGGAAGAATGCGGATATCCAGCTCCTTCCGGACAGCCGCTGGAACATCACAGCCCGAGTCTATCAAAACTGCCGTCTTCTGTGCGTTCATGCCAGCCTCCTGTACACTGCTGATTGTAATCTGTCTCTCATTTCGCTATTCTAATACTGATGTCCGGTATCTCTGACAGGTGCGCTGCCTTGTGCAGTTCTTCCCGCAGGGCATAATTCGGCCTGAAGCTTTCGCCGGACAAAACCTTATCCTGATCTGTACTGTTCGGAGAAAACTACATGACTATTAAAGACTACTTCACATATGATACCACGAATACCACTGCACTGACAGCAGGCGGATCCGCCATCCTGCGTCCCCATGCAGGCCGGGAACTGAAGAGCGGCGGCGCCTGGATCTATGACAACGAGATTGCGCGGACGGAAGGAGAGTTTGAGAACGGCGCCATTATCCAGGTGCTGGACTTCGACGGGTATCCGCTTGGGTACGGCTTCATCAACATGAATTCCACCATCCGCATCCGCATGCTCTCCCGCAGAAAAGAGGACATGATCACGCCAGCGTTCATCGCTTCGCGCGTGCGCGCCGCCTGGGAATACAGAAAGGCGGTCATCGATACCTCCTCCGCGTGCCGCGTTATTTTCGGAGAGGCGGATTTTCTGCCGGGACTTACGGTAGACCGCTATGAGAATGTCCTCGTCGTCGAATCCCTGGCTCTCGGCCTCGAAGTGCCGACGCCGGCGGGCCCTTCCCTGAAAACAATTGCGCTCTCTGCGCTCGTCCAGGTGCTGAAGGCGGATGGAATCGATATCAAGGGCATCTATGAGCGAAGTGATGCCAAGGTCAGGGAAAAAGAAGGCCTGCAGCGCACAAAAGGGTTCCTTTCTGAGGAGTTCGACACAAAGGTGCCGATCACAGAGAACGGCATCCATTACTATGTCGATGTGAAAGACGGACAGAAGACCGGCTTTTTCCTGGACCAGAAGCTCAACCGCCTCTCGATCCACCGGATCTGCAGCCATGCGGATGAAGTACTGGACTGCTTCACCCACACGGGATCATTCGGCCTTAATGCCGCCTACGCCGGCGCGCGCCACGTCGTCTCCATCGACGCCTCGGAGCTGGCCATCCAGCAGGCCTATGAGAACGCGAAGGCGAATCACCTCGAGGACCGCATCGACTACCTCGTCGGCGATGTTTTTGATTTCCTGCCCGATCAGGTCGCGCAGGGCAAAACCTACGACGTCGTCATTCTCGATCCGCCTGCGTTCACCAAATCCCGCGGCTCCGTGAAGGCCGCCTCAAAAGGCTACCGCGAGATCAATGCCATGGGGCTTCGCCTTGTGCGCGACGGCGGGTTCCTCGCGACCTGCTCCTGCTCGCACTTCATGACGCCGGAGCTCTTCCGCACGGCCATCGAAGAGGCCGCGAAGGACGCCCACAAACGTCTTCGCCAGGTGGAATTCCGCCAGCAGGCGCCGGACCACCCGATTCTCTGGGCGGGGGACGCCTCCTATTACCTGAAGTTCTATATTTTTCAGGTGGTGACGGAGCGGTAAAAAGAAGCCATCGGCCGTTCCATCATTCCCACACTGATTATTGTGCCATGCAGAGTGCGGGACCTTTCGTCAACAGTCCGGAAGGTCCCGCACTTTTTTGCGCCGCGGCGGCGTGCAGATACAGACGCCGGCATGTGCGCTCAGGCCTTCAGGATCACCGGCTCGCCGGCAAAGGAGAGAACACCTTCATACACCTCGACGGTGCTGCCGCCGATCAAATTGACATACTGCCCGTCCGGAAGATCCACGGCCACGGCGCCTGTGCACCCGCGCGGCGAGAAGATGCCTGTCATGCGCTCTTCTCCATATACATATGTACCGTGCAGATAATCTCCCGGCAGAGCCTCCAGCTGATAGGCGCCCTCTGCAAAGATGGGCGCTCTTTTGATCTCACGAAGTCTTTGCAGGAGCGGTGTGATGTCCTCTCCGCTCCAGTCCACTGTGTCCTTGTCGAACAAGGTGGGGTGATGCACGGCTGATCTCTCCTCGCCGTTGTAGAGCATCGTGATGCCCTTCTGAAAATAATTGAACGCCGTCATGTTGCGCAGCGCCCTGGCGTCCGGGAACAGGAAGTGTGCCCTGGCCCTGTCGTGATTTTCAAGGCATCTGAGCTTGATATAGTTGGCGGGGTAGATGGACTCCTGCCCGGTAACGGCCTCTGCATAGGCCTGCCATGTGCCCTGTCCGGTGATAGCGGCCTTGAAGAGATCATAGATATCGTAATCGTAGGCGATGTCAAAGTTCTGGTAGATTTCTGCATCCGACTGCATGCTGATGCCTCTGCTCCTTGCCCAGGCAATGAACCGCGGCTGCACGGATTCAGCCAGCCAGAGAGCACCGGGGCGCACCTGCTCCACCTCCGCTCTCGCCTGCTGCCAGAAATCGCCGGGCACAATGGGAGCCACATCGCAGCGGAAGCCGTCCACATACTGCGCCCACATTTTCAGGGTATCGATCTGATAGCGCCAGAGATCCTTCTTGCTGTAGTCCAGATCCACGACATCGCTCCAGTCGCCGACCCGGCCGCCGAGACTCCCGTCTCCTTTGTGGTAAAACCACTCCGGGTGATTCTGTGCAAGCCAGGAATCCGGCGAGGTGTGGTTATAGACAACATCGATGATGACCTTCATGCCGTGCGCGTGGATGTCCTCTGTAAGGCGAACAAAATCATCCATCGTGCCGAACTCCGGATTGATCTTCCGGTAATCCGAGATCGCATAAGGACTGCCGAGGCTCCCTTTGCGTCCCGCCTTTCCGCTTGGCTGAACGGGCATCAGCCAGATGATGTCCGTGCCAAGTGCCCTGATGCGGTCCAGGTCCCTTCGAACTGCCTCAAAGGTTCCCTCCTCGCTGTAATTTCGCACAAAAACAGAATAGATCAGCCCGTTTCTCAGGGAAATCGGTGTCGTAACGGCCATGATTTTTACCTCCATTCCCGTTAATACTAGCATCTGCGCCTCAGCTTCGTACAGAGCAGATTTTGACCTGTTTCTGCAATGATGCTATGCTGAAAAAGAATCTATGTTCTTCCGACAGGGAGCGATTGTACCAGTTAAAGGCATCGGCTGATCCCCGTGGTATTTCCGGGACATCGATGCGGGCATCCAGAATGCAAAGCGGTTACAGAGATATGGAAAAGAAATTATACAAAACACCTTCAGAATCTATCGTGGAAAATGTCCGTGAACTGCGCAATGAGGACATCAACGGCTACGGCAGGCTCTTCGGCGGCCGGCTCATGGAATGGATCGACTCCACGGCCGGCCTCGCGGCCGTGCGTCACAGCAACCGCATGGTGGTGACCGCTGCCGTAGACAATCTGCAGTTCAAGAGCGGCGCACGCCTCGGCGACATCATTGTTATAAGGGCCAAGGTCACTTACGTCGGGCATACTTCCATAGAGGTGCGCGTCGATACCTATGTCGAAGATGTGCCGACAGGCCTGCGCCATCCCATCAATCGCGCCTATCTGACGGAGGTCTGCGTGGACAAAGATGGCAGAGCGATTGAAGTACCGTACCGCCTGAAGCCTGAGACGATCAGTGAAAAGGCAGAATACGAGGGCGCTCTGCGCCGCATAGAGAACCGGAAGGCCCGCAGGAGGGAAGGATACTGATCTTCTGCCGGCAGTGATCTGCGGCCAGTGTATCCGGCCCGTCGGCACATCAATACGAAAAATCAAGAGCCGGCAGAAGCACTTGTCAAATGCTCCTGCCGGCTCTTCTAAAATAAGTGCAAAGACACACACGCCGCCTTAGTTTTCAGACCTCTGCTCCATATCGGAGAATCTGAAAATGCACATACGTCTCAGTCTGCCTTGTCCTCTTTCTCAATCTCTTCCCAGATATTCTCCCCGAAACGCACACGTGCGTAGGCCATGATCTCCTCTACAGTCTTCTCAAAACCAAGCCTCGAAGAATCCAGGCAAAGATCATAGTTGCGGGCATCGTTCCAGGTCTGTCCTGTGTGGTACTCGTAGTAGGCCGCTCTGTGGCGGTCAATCTGCTCGATGAGCTTCTCCAGCTCATGTCCCCTTGCGCTCTGCTTGTCGGCCGCCTGTTCCATCAGAAATTCCATCGGTGCGTGTACAAAGCAGCGCACAGCTCTGTCACTGTCCCGCAGGATGTAATCCGCGCAGCGGCCCACAATCACGCAGGACTGCGTCTCTGCGAGCTGCTTGATGATCTTCGCCTGATAATTGAACAGGTTCTCACTGGAGGTAAAATCATCGCTGGACGGTGAGAGGAGCTCTCCCTGATACACCTTCTTGGACAGTCTTGCCAGAGGACTGAGTTTCTTCACACTCTCGTCCGCCTGGACGAAGAGCTTCTCAGAAATACCGCTCTCCTCAGCTGCCAGCTTCATCAGCTCCTTATCGTAGTAATGAATGCCGGCTCTCTTCGCCAGCATCTGTCCGACCGTTCGTCCGCCGGAGCCATACTGGCGCGCAATCGTGATGACAATGTTCTTCATATTCACTCCCCATCCCGGACTAATCTCTGCACCGTTAAACTACTCACCCAGGTAGGCTTTCTGGATCGCCTCATTGTTCAGCAGATCCGCTGCCTTCCCCTCCATTGTAATACGTCCAGTCTCGAGAACATAGGCTCTGTCTGCAATTCCAAGTGCCTTCCTCGCGTTCTGCTCAACGAGAAGAACGGTCGTCCCTTCCTTATGTACCTCCTCGATAATAGAGAAGATCTCATTTACCATGATAGGCGAAAGACCCATGGAAGGCTCATCCATCAGAAGAATATCAGGATGAGACATCAGTGCACGTCCCATGGCCAGCATCTGCTGCTCGCCGCCGGAGAGCGTTCCGGATACCTGCTTCTGCCTCTCCTTCAGTCTCGGGAATTTCTGATAGATCTTATCCATCGTCTCGCCGGTCTCTGCCTTATCTTTCCGCGTAAATGCACCCAGTCTCAGGTTCTGCTCCACGGTCAGATCCGCGAAAACGCGGCGTCCCTCAGGGACCTGTGCCATGCCCATGCTGACAATCTTATGCCCTGGGACTTTGGTGATCTCCTCGCCCTTGTACAGAATGGATCCGCTCTGCGGATGAAGAAGTCCGGAGAGCGTATGCAGTGTTGTCGTCTTTCCCGCGCCGTTTGCGCCGATCAGCGCGACGATTTCGCCCTTATCAACATGAAAGGAGACGTCCTTCAGCGCGTGAATGACGCCGTAATATACATTCAGATTATTGACTTCCAGAAGTGCCATACTCTTATCCCCTCTCATCACTCGTCACCGAGATATGCCTTGATGACCTCGGGATTGGACAGAACCTCTTTGGTCTGGCCCTGTGCGAGCACGCGGCCGAAATTCAGCACGGTCAGCTTCTCGCAGATGCCGGACACAAGCTTCATATCGTGCTCAATGAGCAGGATCGTGATCCCGAACTTATCCCGGATCAGAGAGATCGTATCCATCAGTTCCTTTGTCTCGTTCGGGTTCATGCCGGCAGCCGGCTCATCGAGGAGAAGGAGCTTCGGCTTTGTGGCCATTGCTCTTGCGATTTCGAGCTTTCTCTGCTGGCCGTACGGGAGATTGGAGGCAAGGTAATCGGCATACTGTTCCAGGGAGAATACCTTGAGGAGGTCCATGGCCTCATCATTCATCTCCTTCTCGACCTTTCCGTAGCGGCCGAGATGCATGATGGATTCGAGGAGACTGCACTGGTACTGGTTCTCCAATGCCGCCTTGACGTTGTCCACAACGCTCATCTGATGAAAGAGACGGATGTTCTGGAAGGTTCTCGCGATGCCGTCCTTATTGATCTCCATCGTCTTGTGGCCGGTGATGTCCTGTCCGTCCAGCTTGATGACGCCCTCGTTCGGGCGGTACACACCAGTCAGAAGATTGAAAACAGTGGTCTTGCCGGCACCATTGGGTCCGATGAGACCGTACAGCTCACCCTTTTCGATGGTGAGATTGAAATCATCCACGGCGCGAAGGCCGCCGAATGAAATGCTGAGATGACTGACTTCAAGCAGTGCCATCGTTAAGCCTCCTCCTTTTTGCCGCGCAGTTTTGCCATAATCTTTTCTCTCTTTTCAATAGCCGCCGGCGCCCAGTTCACAATCATGACAACGATCAGCACGATGGAGTAGATGAGCATTCTGTACTTGTTCAGGCCTCTGAGAAGCTCAGGCAGCAGATACAGGACAGCCGCTGCGATGACAGAGCCCCTGATATTGCCGATGCCGCCAAGTACGACATACACAAGGATCAGAATGGAGACGTTGTAGCCAAAGTACTGGCTCGTCGCCTGCATGGTCGCAATGTTGTGGGAGAAGAGAACGCCCGCCATGCCTGCCAGTGCGGCGGAAATCGTGAAGGCCATCATCTTGTATCTCACGACGTTGACGCCAATGGACTGCGCCGCAATGCGGTTGTCCCTGATGGACATAATGGCACGTCCGTGTTTTGAGCGGATCAGGTTCTGTGTGATGAACAGGGCAACCAGCAGAATCACAATGGAGAGCGTGAAGTTGCTGTCGTGCGGCATACCTGTCATGCCCATAGCGCCGGAAATCAGCATCTTTCCGTTGGGAGAAAGCCCCAGCGCCATCTGGTTCTGCAGAGAAATATGGAGTCCCTTCTCATCCACGCCGAGATAGACAGCGTTCAGGATGTTCTTGATGATCTCGCCGAAGGCCAGTGTCACAATGGCCAGATAGTCGCCGTTGAGACGCAGAACCGGGATACCGATCAGGAACCCGAGCAGGGCGGTGACTGCCGTGCCGATCAGGAAGGCTAAGAAAAACCGCAGTCCACCCGGCAGCACGTCCTCCGTCAGCAGCGAGAAGATCGCGCTCGAAAAGGCGCCGATACACATAAATCCCGCATGTCCAAGAGAGAGCTCACCCAGAATGCCGACGCAGAGGTTCAATGCAACCGCCGCAATCGCGTAATAAACCATTGGTACGAGAAGGCCCTGCAGATGGCTGGAGAGCAATCCCATTTTCATCAATATTTCGATTACCGCCCATGCCGCGATGACAACTGCATAGGTGATATAGTCCTGTTTCTTAGTTTTCATATCGTTATCCCCTGATCAGACCTGCCCCGCTGAGGCGAAATCTGCAAGTGCGGTTTTCGCCAAATGCGGCAGTCGGTGCACCAGCACCGACGCTGCGGTATGAAAATAACGCATCAGCGTCATTTTATACCTTCTCTTGAGTAATCTTGCCCAGCAGTCCCGTGGGCTTGAAGAGCAGAACGACAACAAGAATGCCGAACACGATGGCATCCGAGAGCTGCGAAGAAATGTAGGTCTTGGCAAGAATCTCAATGATACCAAGAACCAGGCCGCCGATCATGGCGCCGGGCACGGAGCCGATGCCTCCCAGAACGGCAGCGACAAAGGCCTTGATGCCGGGCATTGCGCCGGTATAGGGTGTGAGCGTCGGATAAGCGCTGCACAGAAGTGCGCCCGCAACTGCTGCAAGGCCGGAACCGATGGCAAATGTCAGGGAAATGGTCTTGTTGACATCAATGCCCATCAGCGTCGCAGCGCCCTGATCCTGCGCAACGGCCAGCATAGCCTGCCCGTTCTTCGTTCCGTGAATGTAGCTCTGCAGAAGAACCAGCACCAGAAGGCTGACGATAATAGTGATGATCGTCACGCCCTGAATGTGGAGCTGCCCGCCGAAGAGAGTGATGCCTGACCACTTCACAACGCTTGTGAAGGACTTCGCATCTGCACCGAAAATAAGAAGTGCCAGGTTCTCAAGGAGATAGGAGACACCGATGGCGGTGATCAGCACGGCCAGCGGCGATGCCGCATGGCGGAGCGGTCTGTAGGCAACCGCTTCCGTGGCAACGCCCAGCAGCGTGCACAGAATAATGGAGGCAATGATGCCGACTGCGGGAGAGAGTCCCATCGTCGAGACCGCCGTGAAAATAATGTAGCAGCCCACCATAATAAAGTCGCCGTGTGCGAAGTTGAGCATCTTGGCAATGCCGTACACCATCGTGTAGCCGAGGGCGATGATGGCGTAGATGCCGCCCAGGCTCAGTCCGTTGACGAGCGAAGTAAGAAAACTGATCATAATGACCTCTCTGTGCCGCTCTTATGCGGCACCCCGAAGCAAAATCCGCGAAGGCGCTTTCGCTGAAGGGATCGTGCAAATGATGCTTCTTTAATTAGAACGTCAAAGGGAGGAATGCTCGCATTCCTCCCTCTCCATCTCTGCAGACCTGCAGATATGGTCTGTTACTCTTTATTCAGCGGAGACGTATGCGCCGTCCTTGATCACGACAGCCTTAGGCTCCTTGTTGGGCTCGCCGCTGGCCTCCCATGTCATGCCCTGAGATGTGAGTCCGTCAAGCGTGATCTCTGTCATGCCCTTTTCCATCTTGTCGCAGATATCGGAGACGCTCATATCAGGTGTGATGCTCTCCTTCTCTACAGCAGCCTTGATCGCATAGATTGCATCGTAGCTGTCGGCTGCGAACTGGTTGGGCGTATCGTTGTACTTGTCCTTGTAGCTCTTTACGAAGTTCTGTGTCAGATCATCCTTCGCATCTGCAGCGAAAGGTGTCAGGAGCATTGCGCCCTCGGCAAGGGACTTGTCGAAGTTGTCCACGGTAAGGATGCCGTCGAGACCGTCGCAGCCAAAGAATGTAGGCTTGTAGCCCATCTGGTTCGCCTGCTGGAGGATCAGAGAAGCCTCTGTGTAATAGATCGGCAGGAAAACAAGATCTGCGCCGCCGTCCTTCGCCTTCTGGAGCTGTACGGAGAAGTCTGTCTTGTTGTCGGCTGTGAATGCCTCCTGAGAGACAATTGTAAGTCCGTCGTTGCCGGCCTCTGTCACGAAGTTCTGGTAGATGCCGCTGGAATATACATCGGAGCTGTCATAGATGATGCCGATCTTTGTGGCCAGCTTGTGCTCGCTGATGTACTTGGCAGCTGCAGTGCCCTGTGCGGGATCGGAGAAGCATACACGGAAGACATTGTCGTACTTTGTGCAGTCCGCAGCGGATCCGGAAGGTGTCAGCTGGAACATGTTGTCCTGCTTCGTGTACTCGGAAACGGCGATGGAGCAGGCCGATGTTGTGGAGCCATCCAGGAACTGCATGCCCCAGTCCTTCAGTGTGTTGTATGCATTGACGGATTTCTGGGAGTCAAGCTCATCATCCTCGCTCTTGAGCTCAACCTGATAACCGTTCATGCCGCCGTTCTTGTTGATCTCGTCTACAGCGATCTGAGCTGCGTTGGCTACGGCCTGGCCGTAAGCTGCGGCACTGCCTGTCAGAGGTCCGATTGTGCCGATCTTGAATGTGCTGCCGGAAGCGGAAGAAGATCCGCTCTCTGTGGATGCTGTCGCATCAGAAGCGGATGCACTTGTGCTGGAAGATGTGGATGAAGATCCTGATGCACAGCCAGCCATAAGGGTTGCTGCCATCATGGAGGCCATAGCGGCGCCCATTACTCTCTTGAACTTTTTCATAATGTTCCTCCTTGGAATTATACGTATATTGTATCGTCATACGTATTTCGTATTGCTCGTATATCTGATTCGTATTGCAGTTATACTAAAGCCTTCAGTTTTTTGCGTCAAGTAAAGAATTCACGGAATTTTCAAATTTTCTGACTGCTTCATTGTTCAATGCGCACGATTTGAGTTGAAAACGCTTACAAAGAACATCTTCGCATTTGCCGCCGTCCAGAATCCCTCTGAAAACAGAACAATGTCCCAATAAAAAATGCGCGACACACAGAGACCATGCAGGTCTCTGTGTGCCGCGCCCTTGCGGTTTCTCTTCCTTTATTAATTGACGTCTGTTGAAGGCATCAGATATACATCTGAAATGCACGCAGCCGGGAATCCGGCTGCAGACGGCTCTCTCAGGGCCGCCTATTCACTGAGCGAATACGGAATCGCGTCAGTGAGGTCGATTGTACCATCTTTTGTATATACCTTCAACATATAGGTGATATCTTTGTTGCCGTTCAGTTTGAAAACAGGCAGGTTCACACGGTACGATCCGTCCGTCCACCGGTTCAGCTTCGGCGATGTCAGAATCAGCTGATTCGAATTGCGGATCTGCAGATAGACATAGCGCACCTCATCCGCATACTGATCAAGGTTCTTCAGGCCTTTCACCTTAAATTCAAGGTATCCCTGATCATCTTCCTTCACCTTGATCTTCGGCTTCATCGCGGAGATCTTGCTGCGCACTTCCAGCGCCTCATCGCTGATCGCGGAGGCTTTTCGCATGAATTCGGAATCGCGCATCAGTTCTGTGTTCACGTTGTCCAGGCCGTCTCTCTCGATCAGTGTCGGCTCATCGGAGAAAAGATTGACGCCAAGCCCCAGGCGGTTCCCGTCAATATGGCAGCCAAGCGCCGCCAGCGTCGTCGGAAAATCGTCAAATGTCGAATATACGCGCTTCTTTGTGGGATCCTTTACCGTCGGCGCCGCATTGATATAACACGTATAGACGCGCCGCTGATAGTCCTTGGAGACATCATTGCAGAAATCCGCGTCCATCGTGGGATGATCACCGGAAATAATGATCGTCGTGTTGTCATACCAGGGCTGCTGCTGGCACCATTCAACAAAAGCTGTCACTTGTTTGCTGGAGCAGTGCATGACGTTTGCATACTGGTTGCCCGCAAATTCATCATCGCACAGTCTGCATACATACCCGTCGGGGAAATGTGTGTCCACCGTCAGCATGGTGAAATTGAACGGCTTGTCTCCGCTGCCGAGCTGTGTCAGCCGCTCCTTGGCAAAGGAGAAGAGCTTCTCGTCCTCGTATCCCCACCAGACCTTGTATCCCTGGGGAGTCTGGCCGGTCTGAAGGGAGTACTCATAGTCCCGGATATCATAATGGCCGTGCTCAGTGAAGTAAAGTCTCCTGCCTCCAAAGGTCGCATTGGAGCCGAGCATCAGCGTCTGGTCATATCCCTCCTCTTCCAGGATGTCGCCCAGAGTCATAATACCGGGGAAGAAGACGCTCTGGGAGCTCATACCGTTTGTATCGATAGAAGTCTTGAGCGGCAGTCCGGATGTCTGGGCGAACATGGCGCCTACGGTCCATGTGGCGCCGTTCAGAGCAATTCCGCCGTTTAGTGTCGGATCACTCCCTGAAAAATCCTCATTTTTCTCGGCCAGCTGTGTCAGTTCCGGAATGCAGTTGAAGTCAAAGCCGCCGCCGTTGGCCTTGTCGGCGTACGTCATCTCCATCGATTCCAGATAGATATAGATCAGGTTCCGCTTGTGCTGCGGGAAGGTGATGTCCACCGTGGAGGGGTCCACATAATTATCTGCAATATATGTGGACGGCTTGCCGTAGTTGGCAATAAAGCTCCCGAAATCGAGCTTGATCCATGCGTAGACGAGTGTGCAGGCAAAACCGGCAAAACTGATGAGGAGGCCGATCACCTTCACCCTGCCGATCCACCTTTTCTTCCTTAGAAGAAAGAGCAGAAGGAACAAAATGACAGCCGTGGCCGCCGCAGGCACAACACACATGCCCACGTACTTGCCGATCATATTGTTGCCGGTGCCGGTCAGAGGCGCCGTCAGCTCATATATGATCTCCTCCATGTGGAGGTTGCTCCAGTTCGTAAAGGCCCATACTGCACTGGCCGCGAGCCACACCGTGAGCGTCGCGCACAGCACAAAAGCAACAGACAGTATCACACTGCCAGCTTTATGTTTTTTCATGTCAGAAATCTTCATTCCCCGGCTGTACCACCCGCCGGAAGGCTGCCGCATTATTCAAGATAATCTCTGAGCTTCTTGGACCTGGACGGATGACGGAGCTTGCGCAGCGCCTTTGCCTCGATCTGACGGATACGCTCTCTGGTGACGCCGAACTTGGCGCCCACTTCCTCCAGCGTTCTCGCGCGGCCGTCGTTGAGGCCAAAGCGGAGAATGAGCACATCCCTCTCCCTCTCCGTAAGGCTCTCCATGCACTCCGCCAGCTGCCCTTTGAGGCCGCTGAACGTCGCGGCGTCGGCGGGACTCACAGAGGTATCATCACTGATGAAGTCGCCGATCTGGCTGTCCTCCTCGTCGCCGACAGGCGTATCCAGGGAGACAGGGGTCACTGCAATCTGCTGAATCTCCATTACCTTGTCCGTGGAGATGCCCATCGCCTTGGCGATCTCCTCTTCCGTGGGCTCTCTCCCCAGTTCTGTGGTCAGATCTCTTGTGGTGCGGATGAACTTGTTGATTGTCTCTACCATGTGCACGGGAATACGAATCGTTCTCGCCTGGTCCGCGATGGCTCTCGTGATCGCCTGACGGATCCACCAGGTCGCATATGTGGAGAACTTAAATCCCTTGCGGTAATCAAACTTCTCCACGGCCTTCATGAGACCAAGGTTTCCCTCCTGGATGAGGTCGAGAAAACTCATGCCGCGGCCGACATACTTCTTCGCGATACTGATGACGAGTCGGAGATTGGACTCCGCCAGGAAGTTCTTGGCGTCCTTCCCATCCGCGGTCATCTCCTTCAGATCCTTCTCTGTCTTGCCGATGAATTCCTTCTTTTCGTCATAGTAGTCGGTCAGATGAAGATTCTCCAGTGCCTCTTTCAGATACTCCTCCGTCACAGGCGTGTGCCCGCTCTTCAGTAGATTCTCTGCAATATCACTGTTCTCGATTCTGGTGGCAACTGCCACCTCCTCGTCCGCTGTGAGGAGCTTGACCCGGCCGATCTCCTTGAGGTACATGTGAATCGGATCCTCTGTGTTGACATAATCGCTCCCGGAATCGAGATCCCCTGTATCTTTCTCGTCCTCCTCGATCTGGCGCAGCTCTTCCTGAGATGCATCCTCCTCGTCATCATCGAGCTCATAGGCATCATTACCGGAATCACTGTCGTCCATATCAAGAATATCTATGCCCTTGCTCTCGAGAAAAGAAGTGACCTGCTCCATCTTATCGTCGTCAAGACCGAAAGAGGAAAAAGCATCGTTTACTTCCTGGCTGGAGAGTGTGCCGTGATTCTTCTTGCCCTGCGTGAGCAGCTGCGTGAGAATGTGGGTAAATTCAGTAGAATTCTGATTGTTTTCTTCCTTCATAGTATCCTTTTTGGAATTAGATGACTTTGCCATGATTTCCTGTTCCTTTGAGACCGATCCATGAAATGCGTACAAAATCGCCACTTTGAGTTACTATTCAAGTATAGCATGGTCTGTCAAGTGCTTTTCCGCCGCCCGTTCTGCTCCCCCTGCGGTACCTTCCGCCGCCCGTTTTGCCTTCCCTGTGATACTTTCCACCGCCCCGCGGTCGGCACAGCGATGCCGGCCGTTTCGCTTGCGGTACAGCGCCCCTGCGAACCCGTCTGCAGATTTATCTTGCATCTGCCGGCGTTATCGTGGCATCATTACTGTTATGCGGCGCTTAGCTTCTCGGCCGCACGGACAGAAAAAGCGGACTTCTGTTAATAAAGACGCGGGAGAACATATTTTCCCGCTCCTTCTGCTGAATGAATTCTGAATGAGAATAGAAGAAACGGAACACGATTATGGAATACTGGGATATTTACGACAGCAATAAAAAGCGAACCGGCCGTACAATGGAGCGCAATGACTGGAATATGGCTCCTGGGGATTATCATCTGACGGTGCTCGGCGTGATCACTACCCCCACCGGTTCTTTTCTGATCACGAAGAGACGGGAGGACAAGGAATGGGCCCCCGGCGCCTGGGAGGTGACCGGCGGCGGCGTAAAGGCCGGCGAGACCTCTGTGCAGGCCATAAAGAGGGAGGCTCACGAGGAGACGGGACTTAGCATGGAAGGCGCGCTGCTTGAATATATGGGCGACTACAGAAGCGATAATCCCGCTGAAAAGAATAACTATTACGTAGACATCTATCACCTGACCATCGATTTTTCAGAGAAGGACGTTCACCTTCAGAAGGAGGAGACGGCAGACTTCGCCGTCGTGGATCTGGACCGCATCCGGGATCTGGGCAACGCGGGTCAGTTTCTTCATTATGAAAGACTTCTTCCTGTGCTGGAGCGGATTCACGCCGGATTCAGCGACTGACGGGTGCTGGCAGACACCATACTATTGAATACTACATCGAACAACAATTCTTCATCTATGACATCATCACATTCTTCATCAAGGCCGGATACGTTCTTTGAGAACGGATCCATAGCCAAAATCGTCTGGACGCTGGCGCTGCCCACCATCATCACGCAGGTGATCAACATGGTCTACAACTTTGCAGACACATGGTACATCGGGCGCACGGGCAATGCCGCAATGGTCGCGGCCGCCAATGTCTGCATGCCGGTCTTTGTCATCATGGCTGCGATCGCCAATGTCTTTGGAATTGGCGGCGCCAGCGTTATTTCCAGATCGATCGGGCAAAAGAATCCAAAGAGGGCCCGCCGCACATTTGCGTTCTGTCTCTATGGCGGACTGGCGGCATCCCTTCTCTATATGCTGCTCATCGCCCTGTTCCGCCCGCAGCTCATTCTGCTGATCGGCGGAGACAGCGCTGATTACGGCTACATCTACAGCTATATGTTCTGGACGATGATCGTCGGCGCACTTCCCACCGTCGGAAATGTCCTGTGCGGGCATCTCGTCCGCTCCATCGGCGCCTCGAAGGAGGCCGGTATCGGCATGTCTCTGGGCGGCGTGCTCAACATGGTGCTGGATCCCCTGTTCATGTTCGTGCTACTGCCCGCAGGGCACGAGGTCACAGGTGCCGCCATCGCGACCATGCTCTCCAATACGGTCTCTCTGCTGTATTTCGTCGTATATCTCCTGCGGCACAGGGACAATCCGATCTTCACTGTGGATCCCCGCGACATCTCCTTTGGGGAACATATTCCTGGCGACGTACTCACCGTTGGAATCCCGGCGGGACTTCAGACCACGCTCGCCATGGTCTCCAACATGTTCGCAAATGCTCTGTCCGTCGAATACGGAACAGAGGCAGTCGCCGGCATGGGCGTCGCCAAGAAGATCAACATGATCGCCTTCAACACCTGCATGGGCATGACGCAGGGCGTTCTGCCGCTCTTTGGCTACTGCATCGGCGCGAAGGAGTATACGCGCCTTCGCAGGGTAGTGCGCTACACCGCCAAGGTACTGGCCATCTACACCATAGGCTGCGTCATCGTCTTCAAGGCAGCAGCACCACAGCTGGTTGCCTTCTTTATTGATGAGCCGAAAACCATCGCCTTTGGCACGGAATTTCTCTCCGTCATCGCCTGGGCAGCGCCTCTGTGCGCCGTCTCTTATATGGTGAACTCCCTTTTCCAGGCGGCCGGGAGCCGTCTGCGCGCGCTTCTTCTCGCCATCATGCGAAAGGGCGTCGTGGATATTCCGGCGATGTTTGTTTTCAAATCCTTCATTGGCGCGGCGGGAATTGTGTGGGCCACGCCCTTCGCCGAGGTTGTCTCTGCAGCGGTCGCCGTGGTGCTGTATATTACCTTTATGAAGAAACTTCCAGAGAAGGCCGCGTAAACTGCCTTCCGCAGGACTGCATTTCTCCGCAAAAAGCGGGAACACAGCCGTTTCATCAGCTGTGCTCCCGCTTTTCTTATAAAAACCATTCCTATCCGGGCCTGTTCACCCAAGCGCCACATCCAGCGCCATCATCACGGTAAAGCCGAAGGCATACATCAGAACGCCGATGTCCGAGTGCTCCCCCGCGGACATCTCCGGGATCAGCTCCTCCACAACGACGTAAATCATGGCACCGGCGGCAAAGCTCAGCAGATACGGCATCGCCGGAATAAAGAGCTCTGAAAACAAAACCATCAGCACCGCACCGACGGGCTCAACCGCGCCGGAGAGAACGCCGCCGATAAACGCCTTGTTCTTCTTCATTCCTTCCGCGTGAAGGGGCATGGAGATAATCGCTCCCTCCGGAAAGTTCTGGATGGCAATACCGAGGGAGAGCGCCATGGCAGCCCCCGCCGAAATGCCGGAAGTGCCGGAAATGAGACCTGCAAAGACGACACCGACGGCCATTCCCTCCGGAATATTGTGGATCGTCACGGCCAGCAGCATCATTGTCGTTCTCGAGAAATGGCTGGACGGCCCTTCTGCTTTCTCCGAGAACTGGTGCAGATGGGGCGTCGCGTGGTCGATCAGCAAAAGGAAAAGCGTCCCGATCCAGAATCCAATGACGGCAGGCAAAAAAGCAAGCCTTCCCATCCCCGCACTCTGTGTCATGGCAGGGATAAGAAGGCTCCAGATGGATGCCGCCGTCATCACACCGGCGGCGAAACCTGTCAGCGCGCGCTCGACCATCGCGCTGAGCTTATTCTTCATAAAATAGACGCATGCCGCGCCAAGAGATGTGCCAAGGAAGGGAATCAGAATTCCCTGGATGGTCTGTGTCATAGTTGCTTCTTCCTCTTACTGCCGCGCTTATACTCGCGCATGAACTCCCGCCCCAGATATCTCTTGATCTCATCCATGCCAAGGAACAGGACCGCCGAAACTGCTAATCCGATCATACCATAAAACAATGAAAATAAGGCTCCCATGTTGTACATCATATGAGGTACCTCCTGTCTGTGCTTTGGTTAGCTATTACTAACTAATACTATAGACACTATTTTATGGTGTGTCAATCGGATATGCGTGTTTCTGCGAGCGATGCACATTCGCTCCGGCGCTGAAGCGCCTGCGCTCATGTCGCGCTGTCGCGCTATAAAACTGCGCATATCCCCCGGCACCACAGTCGTCAGGCTGTGAGATGCCGGGGGTCTTATGTTATATGCCTCACCCCTCCCGGGGTGCAGGGCTGATGTTCAATTGTGCGGTGCCATGCAGATCGTCTGTCGTGCCGTCCTCTGGACGGTGTAGGAACGCCTGCATCAGATCAGTTGTCTGATGCACCGGCCGTTATTTTCAATTACTTGACTTCGATCTGCGCTGCGTCGTCCTTCTGCGCGATAGCAGCCTTGTTGGGAACAGTCAGCGTGAGAACACCGTTCTCATACTTTGCATTGATCTCTTCGGGCTTTACATCGCTCCCGACTTCAAACGTTCTCTCGTAAGAAGCTTCGCTTCTCTCCTTGCGGATCACCTTTCCGCTCTTGGCGTCTTTCTCGTCCTTATTGCCGCTGTGCGCAGCAGATACGGTGAGATAGCCATCCTTGAGACCGATCTTGATATCCTTCTTGTCAAATCCCGGAAGATCAGCAGTCAGCGTGAAGTGATCGCCGTTGTTCACGACATCGGTCTTCATCAGATTCTTCTCCATCTTGTTCAGGTCATTGTTCATGGCGCCGAACTCATGGCGAAGCATTCTGTTGTACCTGTTCGCGAGCTTCCTGTTGTGGCGGTCAATGCTCTTCTCGCTCTCTACTTCATCCTTCGTAGGAGCGACAAGCGAAACAACATCCTCAAACGGATCAAACCAATCATCATTCATCAGATCATCAAAATCATTTGTCCAAACCATAGGCATTAACATAAGTCATTCCTCCTTCACTAGCGAGGTGCTGCCTTTCGGCAGCTGCCGCGTTGCACATCTGTTTTTGATTTTCTGTGATCAGAGGGGCGAATCGGATTTCCGTTCCCTCCTGATCCCTTTCGGGATCTCTCAGGAACCTCATCTTTTCATCGGCACCCCGAGGCGAAATCCGCGAAGGCGGTTTCGCCGACGGGATTGTGCAACCGATGACGCATCGCGGCATCGGCTGCTGTTTGAATGGAATCGCATCAGCGATCCCATTCAAACTTCCCTCTTTTCAATTATGTGTTATAGCACTACTAGAACATATAGTCAACGTTTTCTGCTAAAGTTCACAAAATCATCACACATTCCTGTACTCCCGCAGGAATTCATCCTCCGTGAGCACCGTAATGCCATTCTCCTTAAGGAGCTGCGTGAAAATACCGTCCCCCTCCACAAGTCCGCCGTCAAAGCGGCCATTGTGGACCAGCCCCTTCCCGCACGAGGGGCTCTTTGCCTTCAGAACGGCGATCCGGCAGTGATGCAGCTGACACACTTTCAGGCACCGCTGTGCACCGAGGCGGTACTGCGCTGTTACGTCCTCCCCTGTTCTGGAGAAGACTTTGTCTCCGCGGATCTCGCTGGGCTCCCTGGGAATGAGAAGCCCGCCCGCCGACTCCGGGCACACAGGGATCATCTTTCCCTCCTCCACGAGCTGCGCAATCAGGGAAATTCCCTTCTCCTTCCCGTCATAGCGGCAGTGCCGGCCGGCAAGGCAGGCACTGACCAGAATTTTTTCCTTTTCGTCGTGAAGATTAATCAATTTGCCCTCTCCCTCATCCTGCGGTAGGAAACTTCCAGCAGCAGAAGATTCGCCGCAGCGAAGATCAGCAGATAGACCGGCATAATACCGATCCCAAGATGCTGCTGGAGCAGGCCGAAGACCACCGGCATGAATGTGCTGCCTGTATAGGCGGAGGCCATCTGCAGTCCGATCACAGCAGCGCTGTGCCTCCTGCCGAAATTGGCAGGTGCCATGTGCTGAATGGCCGGGTAGATCGGCCCCATCCCGGCGCCGATCACAACAAACCCTGCTGCCGCCAGCCAATACCCCTGTGCGGGGATCATCACCATCAGGATACCGGCCAGTTCGATTGCGCCGCCGATCCGGATGAGGCGCCGGTCGCCGAGCCTGTTGGAGACAAATCCCGAAATGAGCCTGCCGAGCATCAGGCCGCCGAAAACCAGTGACCCGAATGAGGCCACCGTCTCATCACTGAGCCCCGCCCTTGTCCCTGCAAAGTAACTGGGCGTCCACAGAAAGCTCGTCGCCTCTCCTGCACAGTAGGCAAAAAACGCCAGGAGCGTCGGCACAACGCCGGGCACACGGATCGTCTCCCGGATGCCCGCGCTGTCCTTTAATGCGTCGTCGCTCCCGCCGGCCGTTATTTTCCATAAAGGGAGGGAGAGAATGCAGACGAGGAGAATTCCGGTCTGGATATAGGATGTCCAGCGGTATCCCTCCTGCCACCCCGCTGTGCGAAGGGCCAGCGCCATGATCTGCGGGCTGATGACGGCGCCAACACCGTAAAAACAGTGCAGAAAATTCATGACCGCCCCGGAGTAGTGCATGGCCACGTAGTTGTTGACGGCCGAGTCGATTGCGCCCGCACCGAGACCGTACGGCACTGCGAAGAGAAAGAGCATCCAGTACTGCGAGCAGAGGGAGAAGCCAAAGAGCCCAAGAATCGTAAGAAAGATGGAAAATATGACGATCCAGCACGTGCGCACCTTCCGAATGAGGCGGGGGCTGATAAGTGCCGAGATGATCGTCATGAAGGAGATCGTCATGGACACATAGCCCGCGTAGGAGGAAGGCACTGCGAAGGCCTGCTGCATTTTCGGCCAGCCGGAGCCGAGAAGAGAGTCCGGAAGGCCAAGGCTTACAAAAATCAGATAGATAACGGCAAGGAGAAGAGAACCCATGGATACACCCCGCTGACACTCCCCATAGTTCCAGACCTGAGGTGCGCCATTTTTAATAAGTATTGTGCTGACAATGCTATTCGGTCATTATACACCCGCCGCCCTGCAGGTCAGACCTGCAGCCGCCGTTATTTGCCCTGTTCTCCGTCTCACCCCGTTCCGTCGCGCGGCAGCCTTGATAAATTCCGGTTGACAATTAAGCGCCTGATAATGTACAATAACCTTTGCTTTGATGGCACAGGGAGTGCATCAGAGTGAAACAAATCGAGGCGTGGCTCAGTTTGGTAGAGCGCCGCGTTCGGGACGCGGAGGCCGCAAGTTCGAATCTTGTCGCCTCGATGCTTATAAATCAAGGCTTTCCGGAAACGGGAGGCCTTCTTTTTTTGCCCCAGTTCTAACTTTGTTCTAACTTTTCTCATTTATCCGCGGTTTTATTTTTTCCGATCCAAAAACACGCTCTGTAAATTTATTCAGTTTGATTGCATATTATGCGATTACTGCTTGTAATCTTTAATTGCAATGATGCTAGTCATTGCATCTGAGATTTCCTGTTTTGCTTCTTTGTCTTTTACCTTGGCATAAATACGGAGAGTGGTATCAATATCAGCATGACCGACCCACTTCTGTATGCTCTTTACATCTTTTCCCTGATGCACAAGGATGGACACACATGACCGACGAAGGCCGTGAAACGTGATTCCCTGCGGCAGTTCCGGGATTGCCTTAATGATCTTTCTGAAGGCTTTAGAAGGATAGTCCGGATAATAAAGTGTTCCATCCACATGCTTAAAGATATAATCACTGTCGTAATAATCTCTTCCGCAGAGTTTCCGGTTGGCCGCTTCCCGCTCCCTGATGATTCTGAACATAGCGACCTGCTCATCCGTCAGAGGATATTCACGTGCACTTGTCCTGGTTTTTGTCGCATTGATACGGTTTACGCTCGTACCCTTGGTCACGGTATGATTGATCGTCATGATCTTCTCTTTTAGGTCTACGGCCGACCAGCGAAGTCCAAGGACCTCTTCTCTGCGCAGCCCGAAGAACAGAGTCAGATAGAACACTTCATAGAGCTCGTGCTCTTTCACCTTTTTATTATTGAGAAACAACTGCGCTTCCTCATAAGAGAAGAATTCATCGTCGTCAGTCTTTTCTTTTGAATATCTGGCTGCAAGGTTTCGGTTGATGGCGACATCCTTGACTGGATTGTAGGCTGTGATGCCGTCACGGACAGCTTTTTCCATAAGACTTCCAAGAAGAATCTTGGTATCTACGGCCGTCCTGGGCTGTACACCATAAGTTTCGAATAAAGCATCCAGAAATTTTTCCACCGATACTGCATTCAGGCTCTTTACCTTTGTCTCACTTCCGAAATACTCCTTGATCAGCCTGGCGCGATAAAAGTAGCCGGAGTATGTAGTATCTGCTACCGTGCGCTTTTTCTGCTCAAGAAAGTGGTCAACGTAATCCGCAATCGTGACGTTTCGGTCAAGACAAGCAGCGCCATCCTTGTCAAGAAGCCTCTGCCGCGCCTCTACCACCTTTTTCAAGTTCTCCGGTGTATCAGGCAGACCTGTAGATGTCCATACCTTTTCTGTAGCCCTTACACCGTTTCTAAAGACCGTCTGTGAAGTTACTATATACAGATACCCCTTCTTGCATTGGATACCTTCAGCTCTTCTGCCGTCTTTCCTTGGTCTTGCCATTCTCAGTTCTCCTTTGCTGGCACTTCTGTCGTGAAATCTATATCCGGATAGATGAATTCCAGCAGGAACAGTTTAGGGATTCTGTATTTGCCGCCAATCTTCAGCGATTTAATCGTGCCGTCGGCAAGATATCCGTATACCGTATTTCTGCCCGTCCGAAGGATCTTCTGCACATCTTCTGGCGAAAGAATATCGCTGTAACCAGGTAACATATCTGAGATAGTTACGTTAACCATAACTAGTTCACCTCCCGTCCAATCTCAAATGTCATATTCCAAATCGGATCCATCCCTTGTACGCTGCATGGCGCTGCAATAGCCGCCTCGCAGTCTAAGGATGATCAATATCACCAATGCATCAGCCGTATCTTTGTCACTTCTGCTTATTCTTGTTTGCGAAGTAATATATTGCGGCCTTTTTAATCGTTCCGTTTCTTCTTGAACTCCTTGATGATTTCTCTTACAGCTTGATGTGGTGTCGGATCTTTATAGCCATACACACTTTTGAGATCCAGCATCTCTTCTTTGATTCGACGGTTGAACCGTTGTTTGTCTCTGTTCTTCATGACTTTCCTTTCAGGGCATACTAAATAAAGCTTTCAGGATAACGGCGACATCCGATTAACGGGAAACGCCGGATTCAGAGAATCAATTGATGGGGATATCTGTCTGTTTTGTCATGACAGCCACCCTTTTCTGTTTACTTTGTGCTTTCCAGATATTCAACGAGCTTATCTTTTGGAATCCGGATCAGCCTTCCGACCTTAACGTGAGGGATGGCGCCGGTTTTTACGAGATTTCTGACCGTCTTGCCTGTAACACCGAGAATTTCAGCCACATCGTTTACTGTAAGAACTGCCGGATAGTCATTTAAGTATTCATCCATAACTGCCACTCCTTTCTGTTTGAAATGAAATCTATTATATTTATTGTGCTTTTTAAGTTCTTTATTGTGCTTTTCCCTCCATGCCATTATATTAAGCAATGCGAGTGTGCTTGTCAAGTACTTATATGTGCTTTTATATCCTTTATGTTCTTTATAATCACTTATTTGGACTTGTTTCATTCATAAGTGCTTTGAAAAATGATAAAATGTAATTCGTAATCAATATTTCCCTAATAGGAAAGGATGGGACGATATGAACATGGTGAATAAATCCTTAGGACAGGATCCGATGGATTTCGATAACGAAACTTCTGCATCAAGAGTTGGGGCAAGAATAAGAAAAATAAGAACTGAGAGGGGAATGTCTCAGGCTGATCTTGGCAGTCTAGTCGGACTTAATGCTGACCGAATCCAAAAATATGAAAATGGGGCAAGAAAACCAAAAGCTGACATGTTGAAGAAAATCGCAGGGGTACTTGGCGTAAGTACACTTGCATTAACGGATCCAAATACAGCCAGTTACATTGGTGCTATGTATGCGTTCTTTGAAATGGAAAATAATTTCAATATTCAGGTTCAAGAGGGTCCTAAGGACAATGCACCGTCCATAACTCTATCTGTAAGTTATAGAGAAGGCCTGTATAAATACATGGAAGAATGGTTGAACTATAAAAAACAGATCCAGGCACAACTTGAAACGGCCGGATCTGATGAAGAACGTAAACAAATCCAAAAAGCATATCACAATTGGGAGTGGAATTTTCCCAACAGTATTGTCGATAAAACAGATCAGGCTCTCCAGAAGGCACGTATCAAGAGCAAGATAGAGGAACTTCAGAAGGTATATGACAATCTTGATAAGCAGGAAAGCAAATCTGATTCAACCTCAGAAGGCAAATAGTACGATATTTCCACAAAATCAAATTTTAATAACTGAAACTTCCCACATGGGAAATGCCAATGAACCTTGAAAACTCAATAGTTTAGCCGATAAAAAAGGCGCTAGCCCGTTCTTTTGGTATAATAGATTCGACGAAAAACCAATCACACCATCAG